>JGI24022J15233_10007429_pt1 | contig 12068 bp, 8 predicted proteins | sample Ectturendosymbi2_FD_15233 | JGI IMG/M metagenome (IMG submission 15233)
AANCTTTCAAGCAGCAACGTTAAAGCAGTGGCGTTAACCAGAGCACCTGAAAATGAAGGTGAAAATCAAGACATTAGCTTGGAAACAATCACACTCAGCCTGGCTGGACATGTTGACATGCTCTTTTCCGTTTTTTTGTTTGTAATCTCTGGTTTCTGCTTTTATTGTTCGGGTGAATGTTGTTTCTTGCGGAGTCACTCTCTAGCTTATGAAATACTTATTCTTAGTAAAAATACACTCTGGCATTTACATCTCGCAGCTAACTGCATGTGCATTTGAGTAAGCACATTCTCGATTACCGCAAAAAACAAACAGGAACCTTGAGAATCAGCGAAAGCATAACTTTTACAAACGATGACGTCATTAATTACGTCGTAGGTGCCCTCCAGTAAAAATTGCTCCGGGCCCGCCTACCCTTTAATCCGGCTCTGCACAACAGCTCACAATTTTAACTGAACAAATGAAAGGGAGAAATCTTTCTGAAAGAACTGTCAGTAGCAATTATGCCCCTAGTCGTGCAAGATAAAGTTGAAGTTTCATTGGAACTTAATCGGTTAGACATTTTAACATGGTTCAAGGGCCTGTGTTTTATTCTGACCACGTGCTTTCAAGTTTTTTCAGAGCAGGGGTTCCCAACCTGGGGTGCATGCAGGGCCAGACTTGTTGATACGAGGCCCAAGGCAAATCCACTTGTGAGGCCCGCTTGTCCACTGTTACGAGGTAAAAATAGAAAAGCGTTAATGAATTTGCGCTGAGCCGAAAATGACGATATTGATGCTCTAAATGTACGGTCAATAAAAAGTTATAAATCATTACTAGAGTGCCCCAGGATCACTGCGCTTGTTGCTGCCTTCGACGCAAAAGTGTTCAATGACACGGAATTGTGGAAATCATACCTGGGTGGCGGGAACATGATTTAATTTCCACAGGGAAAGCAACCGAAAATGTCACCGTTAAAAATTTCACAAAACACATGGCCCACGTTTTTTCAAGTTTCACATCTATTTTTTCTTATCTGTGCTCAAGAAAACAAACACACTGCGCATATGTGTGGTGGGATAAAGATGTTAAAGCACAACGTGACTACCACGTTGCGACTGGCTTGCCACGCCAGTAAAAATCACACACACAAGCAAAACACGTCAAAGTGAAACGCACCAAAATGGTTGCAACTGCTAGGTTCACGATTCACGTGTTTGTTACTTTTTCAGACTGCTGAGAATCGAACCCAACGTAACCGTTGCGTGAAACGATGTGGAGTTTGTACCAGAACCGTCGCCAGAAAGTCTTTAATAGGGGGCTTTACATTTACGCAGGGGGACTGACATTCTGAAAATTTGGTAAAATCTCCACTGATTTATAGTGTTACATATTTAAATTTGGAGGGGCTGAACCCACCAACGCTCCCCGTGGCGACGGGACTGGTTAAACTTCCCCAATGCTGTCATTATTGAAATACGTACAAAAAGTTAAAACCATCGAATCAAGTATGGCTGAACAGCACAGCAAACAATTGAAAAGTTTTTTTCCTGACCTTCTTCATAACAAAATCATCTAGGAATTCACTGAGATTTATTTGCTTAAGTTTGTCACTTTTAATGCACCGAATGCTTATTGTGGGCAACCTCTCCTGGAACACTGCGGCCCTTCAATTCATTTTTAATTATCTTGAATCTTGAGACTTTTCTCCTGAGCAGTGAGTGACCATCAAGCTAACAAGCAAGGGTCCACGTGGTTGGATAAACCAAAATCCACTAATCTAAACGTATCAGACTCAGGGGCGTAAGGAGGGGGGAATGGCGGCACAATTCCCCAGGCGCCGAATCACTGCGAGGGGCACGGAATGGCTTCGGGTGGCACCGAAAAGTCCTAACAAGGACACAAGTACTTTCTTTAATACAGTACATTTGTTTCCGAAAGACCTCAGGTTCGAACATGGATGGGCCGAACTTGCTTCTTGCCCAGACGCCATCTAACTTCGTTACGTCCCTGATCAGACCCAGCAGCGCTTTTGCCATATTCTTGCTGTTAACCTTTTCTTTTGTCTCTTTGGGGTAGGGTTCTGTGGCTGCCAGTTGGCAAAGTGACTTTTGCTTGCTATTCAAGCTCATTTTCCTTAGCATGGAGGAGTACAAACTTGCGCAAGTACTAGCAATCTGATTTCTGAATGACTTTGTTCAAGAAAATTAAGATGGAAAAATCACATCTAAAAATACCGAACGAGCTTTATGTATTGGAAACGCCAAAAAAGCTGCAGTATTGTTCAGAAAAAGCAACTATGTTTTTATTGTAGGATAATGCTGCTAGCCCTACACATAGCTCTTATCTACAGTACAAACCTGTGCTTTGATCAGGTGCATTTCAAACAGAAACGGCCACAAGTTCTTTCGTCTGATTCACACGAAACAGTCGGTGCGATTCACCATACATAGAACGCAACAAAACTTCCGTTGAGTATTACGACACAGTAGTCGGCATGCGGCTTGACCAAATCTGATTAGGTGAATAAAACTAACTTCCATGAATAATTAAGACAAAACGTTTTGACGAATATATATCGAACTGATCATATTCCGGCAATTGGCTCTATGCGTACCACAGTTTGCTGGAGGCCCCTTTGGATCTTGAGGCCCTAGGCTCAAGCCTACATAGCCTGTTGGTAAATCCGGCCCTGGGTACATGTATCCCTAGTGATACATTTGCCTATCTGAAGGGGTACATTTGAAATTAACAACATATGGGAAAAATATATTTATATATGATTTGCTTCCAATATTTATACATATACCAATGAATAATATTTTGAAAAATCATCATATGCTTTTTTTTAAATACAGTAACTTTGAGACATAAAAACAGAGTCTATCTTCATAGTTCTAAAAGTCTAAAAGTTATACTAAAAATTCAGTGGATTTTTGTTATGTTACTCAGCCTTTTTGTCATAACAAATTTTACGGGTACATGCTCATCTGTCGAAATGCTGAAGGGGTACATGTTCAGAGAAGGGTTGGGAACCCTTGTTTTAGAGCAATATACTTGGTCAGCGGCTTTTTGCAAAGTTATTAGTATAGCCGATGCAGGGCTCCATGATGCCAATTCAACTTCAGTTGTTTTTTTCCGCGAATTGCCGTGTTTTCTTTTCCCAGAGATGCGCGGTGTAGGCATGAACTTGAAATACTGTATTTTAAATTACAACCAATCTTTGAGAACAGCTCTGTGCTTGAAATGTCACCTTCACGTCGTCGGCACAACAAAGGTTTGTGATCTGGTTCACGTGATATAATGACGCCTTGATGTTTTGATTTGTTTATTGGTGGAGCTATCCGCTTCTTTTCTCCGCCTCCGTTTTGTTCAGAACCCCTACCGCGTTTCCCACTGTTCGATTTGACGTAGTTTACAGCCATGAAATGTCGATTCGCTGCACGACGCTGGATGTGCCTCGTGGCCTTCCGCACTATGAATCGATCAAAGCGTAGGGAACAATTTTTTGACTGACCGAAGCAATGCTTTTCGTCGTTTATTTCGCCAAACATTTCGAAGCGAAAGTTTCAGCATATTTTACAACTTTATCGCCAGTCAGCACTGCCAAGTGCCAATGCTTGTTTATGTGAAATGTATGGGATCTTGCGCAGCACTTAAAACTTTCAGTCGGACATTTTCGGCAGCAGCAACTACCAGTTGTTTGCTTGAAAAAGGGGTAGAACCACGCGATTGTGCTTCAAACTTAGTAAGTAGGACACGAACATTTTCAAAGGATTGGATTCGACAATAAGTACGCAGATGGAATGATGTAAGCAATGGGGCTTTAAAATGATTGTTTTTTAAACGTCCTTTCAAAGAGGAAACAGGTCACGCTTTAGTTGAGTTGATTTTATTTGGCGATAATTAATATTCAGCTAGAATAAACACAAATTAGTGCAAGGACGCCAGGGCATTGAAGGAACCGGAAGGTTGTCGAGTCGATGCCTCTCAGTACGATGAATATTTCCAACAACATCAAACTCCGTACGACGCTATCACGGTCTTTGAGGTGTCATTAACAGAGCGTATGGCTTTCTATTCCTGCTGCTTGCCATCAAGCAATTTTGAAGTCACGGGTGAAAGGTTTTCTTTTCCACGCAATTGTTCAATCACACGCAGCAAAGCGTTCGAACTGCACAAACATTGAACATCGCACTCCCTGCGCTTACCGTGTTCGCAACTCCTGCATAAACAACATGCCAGCAGGATCGTTCAAATACCGACTGGTCTGATAAGAACAAAATTCCTTCGCTGACTTTAAAATGGGATTGTTGCCAAGACAGAAATAAGTGAGATCGTGGGCAACACAAAAGAGTTATGTTGGTAGGTACAATTACCCTTGCTCTTTCCAACTGTTCTTCCTTTACAAAAAGTAAAACTCTGTGTGAAATGTACTTTTATCATTTTACGTAATAGATATGTTCTATAGTTTCATTAAGCGTCAAGGCACCAGTTGGCAGGGAATTAGAATACTATGCCTGTTGGATAGGTACGCGAAATTATTGAGAGTTTAAATGATGATACCTACACCATGATCACCACAGACCTATACACATTTTGCCGCGTAAGCCACAGCAAAACAAATCGAGAGTTCTATTTCTATGACGCAAAGCAAATGCACTTGACGAAATTTCCGAATAAAATGTACTTTAATGTGTTTGTAAATATGGCGCGCACTTCGCAGATTCAGGTCATGCAGTTACAATAAAATCGCGTTCGACAATCTTTCGGCCATGACATGCCGGATGTGTAATGGCCCTTCGGTAAATAAAGTCACACTGTGCTGTTACAGGCATAAATTGGGTTCTAGTTTCTTATTGCTTCTCTCAAAGCCATCATCCTCTCCAGTAGAGGTTCTGTCTCAGTACGACTACTACTATGTACTGTAAATGTAATCTTCTACTGTACACCTCACTGACAACAGGCAAACGTATTTTTTTATTGTTTACACCGAAATAAAAATTATTAGAATTTGATTGTTCTCAACCTATCTCATACAGTTCACCTCAAATAGCTCACTTTTTCAACTAGTCAGACCTATTCTGTGAAACAGAAATTAATCAAAGTCATTTATCAATTTCTTAATCCGATAAAAAAAAATTTGTGCATACTGATAAAGGCTTGCTGTTGGTGATTTTTTTCAATCAGATCATATATTTTTGATTTTGCTGGTTTCTATCGAAGAAGGCTTGTGAAATTGTACTTATTTCATCAAAACAGTTTTGAAGTTTTTTAAATCTGATATTTAAACATATGTGAGTAGGTGTGGGGCAGGCAATTCACGCAACACCCAACCAGTAAGACGTTAGTTGTTGCGTGAAATGCCATTTCCATCGTATCAAATTACTTTTTTTCGTCGAAGGTAAATAAGTGTTCGACTTCAGTTTTTGAGAGTGCTTGAAGTGCTGCGGTTTAGATCCTGCATCATGTCTGTCTGCTTATTACCGTGATTTATCGAAGCTAAGAGAGGGTTTCGACCCCAAAATGACGAACGACGAACCATTCGAAAGTGAGGTGTACTACTGGGCCTTTTCAGCAACTGGCCATTGTTTTCAAAACGTAAAAAGTCGAGTAGTTTACTGAAAACTGCGTTTATAACAGTTTCATTTAACAACACTAATTTAGGCCAAGGGTGTTTTTAGTCCTGATTGACGATTTTATTCGGGTCTACATTATAGACACGTGGAAAGATCATACGAGATCTTATGTGCTGAGGTCTTGTTCCCAGGAAAATACGGCTTTTGATTGAACTTCAGTTCGACCCTGCTTGCTTTCACCCAGTTTATATTTTCCGAACGTAGGTGATGGCTTTCGGTGCAAACTACAGCGACAAACCTACGTTTGGTAAGGGGTGGGATTGTGAGAAAAAATTTCAGCAACCGGCAAGGGCGGAAAGAAGTGCTGACGGAATGAACGCTGACTCAGTCATTCGAATCCAACGCTACGCTGCAATACGTCACTGTGTTCTTCAGCAAACAAGGTCTAGTGTGGCCGAAGGCGAGAAAAACTGAAGCACCTGCACAGCGTAGCGCTTCTAACGTTGCACTGTGTCAGAGATCCGGGAAGTTTAGACGTGGTGGCATCATCGGCACATATGCAGTGCTGGGCTGAAACGCATCGCAGCTCGCTGACTCAGTGAGGGAGTTCGAAGCCAGGGCGACTTCTCAACGTCGCGCTCCATTGATTCTGTTTTGAATGCGAGCCTGTGCGTTCCGCACAAAAATTCTTGTCAACAGTACGCAGTCGGTTACGCGATAGCGACGACGTGTTGTCGCAATGGAAAGGGAAGCTTTCGGTTGTTCTGCGGTTATGCGGAGGCATAACCTTCGCACGCAAATTTCCACATGCTCATGAATTCTCGTTAGATGCAAAATAAATGCATTGGATGCGGTCAGATATGAATGATTAAGTTCAGTGGCAGCTATAGTCAAAAAACACAGGTTTCTTGTGAACGAGGAGAATAGATTTCGGCGGCTAGACAGTCGAAACGCAGCAGTGTTTATTGGATGTATAATTGGTTTGCTGCAATGGTCTCTGCTAGGTTGAAGCGATAGAGAAGTTTTCATTTGACATTAGAGAGTTAGATTTTAATGTATGCTGTGTTTATTAATATGTGTTTTCATGTCCTGTTTACTGATCACACCCACCCACCTCATTTTGTACTGTTCATGTTATTGCCCATGGTGATGGTGGTTAACTATGCCACAATAACAACATTTTCTGTACAATTGTATTCTTGCTATATTTGTTTCAACTGATTCTACGTGTGCGGTGTGGCAATTTTGCTGCCTCTAGAATTTCTTATACACTAACATCTGTTCAGTTTTGGTTTTATAAAATATTTTCTATGTGTACTTGAAACGTTTGCGGTCTAATTATCTATTGCTAAGCGTGTTCAACTTTATTATTATGATCGATAGGGAATGTCTTAAATCTGTAATAATTATCGCGTTGACAGAAGTGTGAAGCAGTCAGACCAAACCTTGCAACTACCAGCAAGACCAATTTCAGCTAATGCACTGGGCAGAAACAAGTTTCAATGAGGAACACGTGTCAATTCAATACCTCTGTCTGTTTAAACTGCACTGTCGCGTATAGGCTAGCTGCTGAATGTTTCCTTGCCGGCGAGCCGTGACGAAAATGCCATCTGTTGCTGCACTATTGAATTTCTAAATATCAGGATATTATCAACTCGCCTGCACAGAGGCGTGTGGTTTCGCCTGTCTTTCATTCTGTGATCCTTTGATGTGTAAACTCGGTTCCTTTGATGCGTAAGCTGAGTTTCAACGTTGTGGAGTTAGTTTGAGACGGGGTTCGCGGCAAGCAGTTTGTTTGATTCAAACAGTAAGGAGAAAAAATGTTGTTGTGACTTTTAAGAAACGCCACTTTTGATACCTGCTGTGGTTTTATTTACGATGCATGGTAATTCATCACGCTTTTTGGTTTACCTGAAACAGCAGCCGTTGAATAAGTTTTTATTGCACAGGGTATTAAAAGACAATTTTTACGACAGGTCGCCGGACTGCGACGGCAACAGTAACTTGCAAGGCATACAGAATACGGTGCAACACTTAATAATTTGTTTGTTTGTTTCAACCTAAACGTAGTTGCGGTATTCTGTTACCTGCCTTTCAAATCCCCTCTAAACCAAAAATTATTAACTTTTGTCCACCACGCCTCCCTTAAGTAATTGCTTCTTGTTTCGTACCCCTATGACTTACAATAAGTTGTGAAAGCAAAAGTATTTTTTTGGAAATTTATTTATCACGCATTAAGGAGATACGTGAGTGCGAAAGGGCTCTCACCCTCCTGGAAATTTGTTGACGCTCCGCTGGGAGGCGTGCCACCTCGGTTGAGAACTTAAACCTTTATCATAAAAAAAATCAATACTGTACTTTATGTTGGTCTAACGGTTCATCATTGTATTATATGTTGTTGACTGTGCTATACAGCGATGGGAACCTATGAACTTATTTAGTATCACAGCCGAATGAATTGTAGAATACCACGGGCGGGCAACAAAAAATTCTTTATTTTATCTTAAAATGTTATTGTTATCTTCCTAACAAGAATACGGAACGAAGACTATGAGGAACGAGAGAAACTTCTCTCGACCTGTATCTGCTTACCTTGGAGCTTCATTTAGACGCAATGTTTGTTGTAATTTGCGTAAGGAAAACCTTAACGACGGCCACATAAATTGGTCACGCGGGCCGCATGTGGCCCGTATGCCGCAGGTTCACCGCCTGTATTTAAAAATGTGATGTATGTCAAACTTCATTGTGCTGCAATTATGCTACATTTGTTTTGAGAACAATCAAATGCTGCTTCTAAACGTTTTGTAAATTGTTCTTGGCAATGATAATAGTATTGCCATATTGGCAGTAAGTGATAGCAAATAGGAAACCAACTTGTTCATTCACTGTAGCTAGCTCGCTAGCGTGAAGTCGAACTTCTAATCGAAGCAGTAGTGTGAAGCAAAAGCGATCAGGAAGAGACAGATTTGTAGAATTTCGGTTCTGCCAGATTGACGTTTATCGGTGTTTGTGAAGCACACTAGCAGCTTCTATAGATCTGGGTTTGCTGGTTTCGCCGATGCAGGGCCGCGTTTCACAATCGTTAGATTGAATGTTAACACGAATGGTTGTGAAACTAAATTTTGCACTAAATCCACCGCTTGGTTGTGAAGTGAGACGGTGGGCGCTGTATTTGATCACAAAAGCTGATTTTCATAATTAACAGTCGTTTCTTAGCTTGTTGTCAACGCATAGAATCTTGTTACAACCAAATGCCCTCGGGACATAACTCTTGACGCTGTTTCGCATACCACGCGTCTGAGGCGTTGCTTTGCAGGGCTGAGCTTGCAACTAATGATTGTTGGCAGGCCGGCAAACAATAGGCCGACGAGCAAGTCTCTTAAAGAGTTCGTTGTTCATATAAAATCATAAGCATGGTACACCTGGTCTAGCGATGGTACACCTGGTCTTTTGAAGCTCATTGCAGATCCACCGCAACTGTAAACTAGCTACACTTAACGTTATTAGCACTGCTCAATGATTGTACTGCTGTTGCTTACCTACCTACAATTTCTATATCAATATTTGTCGATTGGTTGAAACCTCTGGATGGATGACATATTCCGAAGACCGCAGTCGACATGTTTCGTGCGTTGCAATCTTAGTCTTCTCCAGACAGCGTTTCAGAGAACCGTGTAAATGAGAATGGGAGACGTTAGAATAACAAGACTTGGCAGGTGGGCACTCAGACTTCCATCGTCACAAACAAAAATTTAAACCAACTTTTCTGCGGCCCACTACAAAATCATGCACCCCCGTGAGCAGGGGTTCGCGCCGCTGCGATTACCGGTAGTTGGTTGCGAAGGTCACCTTTCCCTAAACAACGTGTCTAGAGTAACTTGTTTCCGTTATTGAATCATAACCTTTTGTCAGTGTAAAACTGAAGTAGATGAATGTGTTCTGCTTTGTTTTTCTTTTTCAGAATTTGTTTATTTAGCGGCAGGCGTTAGCCCAGGAGTCACCAACCTTTTTGAAACTGAGAGCTACTTCTTGGGTACGGATTAATGCGAAGGGCTACCAGTTTGATATACATTTGTGAAATAAAATATTTTGCTCAATATACCGTAAATGATGTTATCATCAACAAAATTAATCATATTCATCTTTGTAAAGACACTGATCATGTTCATTCTATTATTAACAGGCCTGCGGGCGACCCACGTGGTCCGTGCAGGGGGCCTGGTGCCCGCGGACACCATGTTGGTGACCCCTGTGTTAGCCTGATCAATGCAATCGTGTATCGCGACGAGCTAGTATAAGCAAAATAGAACAAGTTAATTCTTTCTTATTATGGTTTTTAGGCAAACGATGATTGATGTTCGCAATTCTGTATTGAAATTTGAAATTCTTTGGTGGTTGGTTAATGATTTACAAGGAATACTTCAGGTTGATAAATACTGTAAGCGTGTTGAGCCAGTTTTTGAACTGAAACGTCGGTTCATATAGGTCAGTGGTCCCCAACCGCCAGACAGCAGCTCACTGCTGGTCCGTGAGGCATTTCTGTTTGGGCAGTACAGAAACAATAAATGATTTAGTCATTTGCAAAAGTATCGGTCAGGACCACTCTGAAAGCCACAACGACATACTGCTGCAAAGTTGGAAAATGTATCATTCATTTTCCAAATTATATAATTTCATCAAAGGAACACATTGTTACATCGTATTCAATTCTGGATGCTTTCAGATTTACTAATGTATATTTACGGTCAGCTGTAGTGCAAATTAATGAATGGAGGGTCTTTTCAACCATGTTTAAAAGAGTGAAAAATGAGCAAAAAAATTAATTGCTGGTTGTTAAGCCTGAACAGGTATTAACTTTGCACATGGAAAGGTTCTCAGAAGGGCAGATTGCAAAAATTATATGAGATGAATTAAATTGACAGGCATTGAAATTTGTTGTTGTATTTTTGCTGTATTTGTCTGCCTCAGTTTGAAGGCCTGTCTGTGCAAATAAAGCCTACTTTAAACCGTTTCGCAATGTTAGAGAAGTTGGGGACCATTGATCTAGGTCAATCCAATTTCTTATTAGGTAAGGCCGCTTTTCTCTGTGTGACTGTGTTGTTGGCGAAGAAACGTCCTTTATCGTATGTCTTTCGGAAAGTCAGCTAAACTAAACACTCTGAAAACCGGCCTGGTTTGCTTCCTGAGCAAATTAATTTTGAAGAGCGAGTAGTAGAGAGTTTGTGTACAACATGTGCCGTGACAAGTACAGCAAGATTTTTACCGAAAAAGCTTGGGTTAAGTTTGAAGTGAGTGCACGGCAGGGAATCGTAAATGGCGTTGGAACATAGGGAATTTGAAAAAAAGGAGCCTGTAGAGCAGTGGTTTTCAACCTGGGAGTCGCGAGCCCCAGAGGGGTCGCGAGTAGATGTTTTATGTACACAGCTGTATTGCCTTTGCTTTATTAGAGTTTTAGCTGGGGGTCGTTGGGTTATAGCGAGTTGCTAAATGGGTCGCGGTACAAAAAACGTTAAAAACCACTGCAATAGAGCCAAAAACGAAAAGCGTGGCTGGATTCGACTAAGTGCTGTTATCTTTCCCGATCCTAAGTTAGAATTGCACTTTATGGAATTTCGAGGAAAGGAGCAGCTTGATTGCTGCTTATTTATTTTAACGGTCAAACGTAGTTCCAGACGAACGCGTGGCATGTGGTGTTTAATAAGAATTTACAGCTGCGTAAGCATTACTTCTGACTGTAACAGATGCCACTATATTCTAACGGACCCATATAGCGGGTGTCTCTGCATAGCAATGAAATTGGATATAGGCATGATGGAAAAAACTTTGGTCAGAAGTTGGTTGAATTGTCTAGAGGTAGAAACGTAGGTAAAGCAGTACGGTAAATGACATTTTATTTTAGGTCTAAGTCACGCTCTTCTTTTTAAACATTCAGCAAAGCGTGGCGTCATACTTTTGAAAAAAAATCGGCATTCACATGGCTTCATAATACAGCCATCCTTCCAGGTACATTTCGTTTTCCTTCCTCGAGCGTATCTCTGCAAGACGTATACGCCGTCTGCGGAACTGGAGCTTCTGTCTTGTATGACTTCTTGTAATCTTGTACATGTGCGTACCAACAGTAATCTCACTAATATGTTTGACCTTTCTGTGAAAAGACCGGCGCGCCACCCAAGCACGATCCAGTAGAATGCAGGAAGATTCATAGACTAACCACAAAGTTATTTTGCTGTGCTGTAGTACGAACAAATATTTTTTCCCAATATATATTTCCCGTAAATAGTGCGATTCAACGGGTGCTTTATAAACGAGTTCAGTGAATAGGTTTTATGGGTAAAGTATTTTGAAACAAGTTATGTGCCACTAGGGGTCAAACTGCCGTCTTCGGACAGCTTCTTTACGATTCGCGAAGGAAGGTAAAGATTTTGGTGGTCGACTTTTTTATTTGTTGGTGGCAGCAGCCACGCGGCGATAAATGCGCCGCGATATTCCGCCGAAATGTGTGATTCACAG
>JGI24022J15233_10007431_pt1 | contig 12066 bp, 8 predicted proteins | sample Ectturendosymbi2_FD_15233 | JGI IMG/M metagenome (IMG submission 15233)
ATGGGATGGGACAGCACACATTTGTATTTCCCGTGAGACTCAGAAATAGAATGAGAGTGTCAGAATGTTACTGAATTGTCATACTTACACTATAGTTCTGAATTTTAAAGTCAATAAATTTTGTCGTTTTGCATGTCTCTTTGTACATGTAGTCCTATGTAGTAGATAGTATAGATACTAAACCTAAATTCTCATAAATTTAATAACTTTAATTGAATTGTATTCCATATTAATATTATAATAATGTAATGGGAATCCCATGGGATGGGACAGGCATAAATTGCTATGGGATGGGACAGATGAATATGTCCCGTGGACAACCCTGTGAAGTCTAACCAAACTAAAAAATGTCATATTGACATGTACGTAAAAACAAAGAACACAGCTACTCATGCAGTGAAGTATTGAATCCAGTGGAGTACCGTATTGATTCCAAGCTTTCAACTCACTGTTACGCAGTTTTACTAGCAGCAGTGGCCTATATTTCCAAGCCCGAACTGCTTTAAGATTGTTGATGATGTTGACGTTTTTCCGAACTAAAATGAACCGATCGATCCGGTCAAATGCAACCTGAGCTAAATCTTTCCTAATGCTGCTAGCTTAGCGCAAACAAATCCTCCGAAATCAACGCAAAACAGTAAGAAGAGCAGTTACTACCAATGTGTGCGGACGTAAGAGCTCTTGCGAACTTTTTCCTTTGGCCACCACTTACGCCAAAGTAGCGATTAGCGGTAGCGGTAAAGTGGTGACAGCCCCCTACCGCATCCTTTATTTTTTTATGAAAAGAGCGGCGCTAGGGCTATCGCTCCTGGAAAATTAGTTCGCTACTGCCTACCAGAGGTGGACAAAAACCGGAGTTTGGACTCCGGATGTTTTTTGTGGATGCGGAGTCCAAAAAGTTTCTTTATCGGCGGAGCGGAGGGGGAGTTCGTTTTTTTTCTTGATTTTCTTTGCACATTTGAAACTCATGGTTGCTTCAATTTTTCTTGCAAAGTTTCATGGAGGATTTGCTTTGCTGACACAGCATTGAGCTTTTCTGTGGTCAAAAGTTTGTTTTTGCATCTCGTGTTGCTCAGTGTATGCAAAATTTAATACTATTTTGGACATTCAAACTGAAGCAACTAGGCCTACTTGTCTGGTCGCCCAACAATCTTTTAGTAATACTCATACTGGACATGTGGTTTTGCAATCTATTCAACGTTTCAGTGAGGCAGTCTGTAGGCTACAGTTGAACAGTACCGTTACGCCAATTCGAGGTCAACTTGCCATCGTAACCAAACCCAAGTTGCGTTGTTTGCTCGTGTTTTTTGTGTGATTGATGGCTATTGCTAACATTTTTTATGTAGCCTAGGCTACCTACGACGTATTACTTGAGTTAATGCAGTGCCAAAACAAGGAAGCTTTTGGCAGCCATCGATTGTGTCTCACTTAGAATTGTATCATTGGCTAAAGCAGGGTCTCCAAACATTTTGTCAGAGGGCCACATAAGCTATTACACAACAGTTCGAGGGCCGGACATCTTACGTAATGTGGTTGTTTCGGGATGTGCTACATTCTGCCAAATCAACAAATTTTTCGTAGATGTATTACTTTTTCATTATTGACAAAATGGATTTGCGGACCAGATGAAATGGCTTCGCGGGCCAAATTTTTGGTCCGCAGGCCGTAGTTTGGAGACCCCTGGGCTAAAGCATTGCTGTGTAACAGTGTAGAGTTATGTAACCTAATGTTCATCCAATGTTGAAGTATCAACTATGAAGCCAGTGGCAGTTCAATATGGAGTGCAATTATTTTTTGAAGTCATAGTATTTCAGATATATTTGTGATAGTATATTGTTAGCATTACGGTGCCTAGCTGTCAGTGACAGAAATGATGAAAAATCAGTTTTATGATATTGTCAACTGCAGTACACTTGAAATTGTTTGTTTCAAGTAGATAAAGAGTTGTTTATTGACAGAAAGACGTTATGCGATATACAGTATAGATGGTAGTGCCTGTTTTGCCTCATGAAGTGAAAGTGCATTGGGACTATTTCACCTTTTGTCGAACGCAATTACCTGTACTTTGTGTTTATGTGGAAGGTGTAATATGCCGAGACAACGATTTAGACTGTAGACTGTAGCTCATGATTTGTGGTTAGGATGTAGAGTACAGTTCACACAATGCAGAAAAGAAGATGCCAAAAGCTTGCCAGTACTGAAACCGTGACAAAATTCATTCATGCATCTCGAACTGAGTCATTGGAGATGTCACAGTCAACTAAGTATGTCATGTGTTCCGAACTTGTCATGTAATCACTTCAACCAATCATGTTCATACAAAGGCACAATAACTCGAGCACTATTTTGCCTCATGAGACAAAACAGGCATTACCTTGCATTAAGCAGAACCTTCAAGCAACATGCCTGTATGTTACTGTAGAATTTGCAATTTTGCGGAGTCAAGGAGGAGTCAGAGTTGAATAATTCTATGATTTGTGGAGGAGCAGCGGATGCGGAGCAAAACTTTTCAGAGGAGGAGCGGACGCGGAGTCAAAAAAATGTGACTCCGTTCATCTCTGCCGCCTACCTCTGAGCCTAAGCTACTGTAGCTAGCTTGAGAGCCAGTGAATGAATGATAATGCTTGGCTTGTGCAAACGATCATATCACAGTAGCCTATCCAACCCTTTGCATCTCTAAACTGAACATGTTAGTGGCAAAACAAAATTTTTGGTCAAAGTCAATGACAGTGCTTTTCTTGAGTTTCCAGTCTGTAACAAAAGCGACAGTGAACCTTGACGTACCACGCACAACACCGCAATACCCAAGATTGCGCCTAGATTTCTGATAGCTTCTACTTCGGATTGCTTTTCGCTTTGTAGCCATTGTGATCAGTAGCTGTCAGAAGAGCTCTGAAGGCAGCGGTTCGCTCAGGACAAAAACTGTCAGACAATAAAACAAACTAACTTGTACTGATGACTTCGGTTTACTTCTTGTACATATGGTTCAATGGTTTATTGTTTCATATGACTCAGCCAACAAGCAGAAGCACTGCAAGAAGCCACTGCACTAAGCAAAACCAGTTATTAGTGAACATAAGAGCAAATGAAAATGCAATGGTGCAATAGCTGATCAGTGTAAACAAAGAGGGGTGCTCTGTCATATAGGATTGGTGAAGGACTATGGCGGTCATCTAGTCAACTGTGGCGGTCGGTAGATGGCGCCACATGTAAATAAATGGTCGCCGCTAGATGGGGCCCATGAGTAAAAAGTCACTGTGACAGTAATCACCACAAACGAAAGATCGAAATTTATTCTCCCAATATAACAATAGTGCAACCTTGTAGTAGCAGAGTGAAGTCAGCGAGGGAGCTCTATTGCTGCTGGTTGCTTACCTGATAGTTAATGCCACGAATTGCCATCTTTCTCTTGTGCTTGCCTCAGTAGTTCAAGGCGATGCAGTCAACTGCAACACAACCAAACCTGATGATGCCCCCGCCTTTAAGAGATGCAAAAACAACCTTTGCCCATAGAAAATCGCAATAACACTACGTCCGTAAAGTGCATGCTTGAAGTAACTTCACAAAACTTTCCAAGAAAAAGTCAAAGGAATAATGAGCTTGAAATTTGCAAGAAAACTTAAGAAAAAAATTGATCTCCTCCTCCGCTCCGCCTCTGCCAACAAAGAAAGTTCTCAGACTTCGCCTCCGCAAAAAACATGCAGAGTCCGCTCCGCAGACTCCGCTTTTTGTCCACGTCTGATATATATAGGCTACTTATGAAAGGTTTTCATATCTATAATATTTTTATGGTCATTGTTCATACCTTGAGAGTCTCAGTCTCGGCTTAACAAAGTTTCTGTCTCACACGCGAAGTTTTGATTAGAGGTGGCCGAAGTAACCTTCTCAGTCGCCTCCGAACTTTTTTCAAGTTTGAGAATCCGACTCCTGTTCAGAATCCGCAAATCATCGATGCAAGCAACCTACATTCAGCAGTGTTTGTAACAGAGGTGGCCGGAGTCACTTTCCAGACTCCGACTCCGCTCCTGTTCCAAAACTTTTGAATCCGGGTCCGGAACTGGGTCCGGCAATTTTTCAAATTTGAGAATCCGACTCCTGTTTAGACTCTGGCTGGCGGCTACAATCACTGATTCAACCGTAATTTACCCATATTTTTACATAAGAAATGACCACACAGACTACTGTTACTGCGGAAATTGAAAAGTGACCCCGGATCCGGCTCCGTTTTTTCACAAATTTTTGACTCCGGATCTGGGTCCGAAAAAAACGCAGAATCCTGCCGGAGTCGATTCCGGAATTCCGGATCCGGTACCACCTCTGGTTAGTAATTGAGCAATGACATTTATAAAGACCACCCAGACTCCTGTTACTGCCGAAAATAAAAAGTGACTGCGGATCCGGTGCCGGTTCAGTGGCGTAGCCAGCCAAAAATTTTGGGGGGCTAAAATGTTTGATGTTAGGCGAATAACACTATTTTGTTTAGAAAAACGCTTCTCAAAGCACAAAATGACTATATTTTCCAAAAATTTGGGGAGGCATGGCACCTTTGGCCCCCCTGGCTACGCCTATGGTCCGGTTTTACACAAATTTTTTATTCCGGTTCCGGTAACAGGTTTGAAAAACACAAAAAACCCTTCCGGATCCGTAGCCGCCTCTGGTTTTAACTAATTCTCGGTTTCAATGATTGCCATCTGAACGACATCACTGCCATTAAATAGCTTCAATTTATCAGACGTTGAGTGGTTTGAGCCTGGTTTAACTGTTGCCTGGTTTCTTTGAGACAGTTGTACGTCCATTTCTGAGAAAATAATGTCAAAAATAGGTGCCATTACAGTTTAAAAATCAGGCTTCAAAATTGTTGAAGCTTCCATTGTGGGATCAAAATGTCCATGCATTTATATTTTTAGAATAATAATTAACTCGAGAACAGTCATGTTCTGCGATAATCCAAGGTTTTCAAAATTTTCACCAAATCAATGGCAGTGATGTGCCCGAGTCACATTTGTTGGGTCAGAGTCACAAGCTCTTCGGATCAGAGTCATCCAAATTTCTTTTGAGTTGAGACACAAGAACTGTCTAGTCACTTCGAGTCATTGGTTTGCAGGCTCGAGTCAATGTCTATTCAAATGAAATTTACCATTTTTTCCTATGTTTTCTTTGCTATGAAATGGCGCAAAACAATCTAAAAATGGCGGCCAATGAGCTAAAAATGGCACTCAATGAGCTAAAAACTGATGCCCAATGTTGTTTCAGCAATTTTCATTCAAGTTTTGTAACCACTCCGCTGGCGTTGCAATGAAATGCGTGGTTCACCACGAACGGAATGTGGGCGAAGTAAAACACTACATCTACGTGGCGCGAACAAGCAATAATAGACTGATCATGGCGTGGAAACTCTGCCGATATTAACTTGTGAACGATTGAACTTGATGACTAGTGTACGCGGAGAGTGATCGTGGCATGTGATCTCTATTGTTGCTTGCTGCCACAGTGCGAAGCTTAGCGCACAATCAGAGATGAGCACGGATCAAGACTGAATCGGACTCGATCAGGACTGAAGCCAACTTTGGCTGGATCGGACGGCAATTTTTTTGAAAATTGGCGGATCAGGACTGGATAGGACTGAGAAAATTTTTGTTGTATTGATGTGATTGTTCTGAACATATCAAATATTTTAGTTGCGATCCGATTTTACAGATTTGCTAAACGCGAGTATATTTTGCCATGAATGGCAAAGGCTCTGCTGAGACAATTTTACAATTCGAACTGTATCCACCTTTGTGCATATATAACGTTGAGTTCTACTAGCAACGCGAACATAGTTGAGCGGTCAGTGAGTGTCTATACCTGCTATGCAAGTGTTCGTTGATTCTGCTCTCACCATTTGCTTTGGCTCAGCTAGAAGAGATAACACCTTTGATGGGAATGTTTTTTATGTTCTTTTTTTCCAATGTTTAGGGTTTGGGGCAGTGGTTTTTAACCTGGGGGTTGTTTGCCTGTTTTCTGTGGGTTGCGAGACGAGCTTCTGAGAAATATATTCATAATTACTTCTATATTTTGTACACGGAACCACTCCTTGCCATACCCAAAACAATGGAATTACCTGGCAGTAACGCAGTCAATAATTTTGTTTGGGAGGGGCTAGTCAATGTTGTCGTCAGTCATTGACGTCTTGAATCCAACTGTTACTCGCGTTTATTTTCTAACAGCTGAAAATTGATACTAAGCACTAGCAAAAATCTGAAAAAGTTTGTTTTGGGGAAGCCATGTCTACTTCGCTCTCATTCTGACTGCGCCACTCTTACCTGGCAAAATGATAGCCTACTTTTTCGTTCAATATTGTTTTGAATATAATTATGCCCATTGCAGTACTGTTGCATTCGGCAAAGCGCGAATAACTTTGTCAGTGGGGTAGCCAACCCAAAATTTTGGGTGGGAGGCAAAATATTGATTTTAGGCAAATAACACTATTTTGTTTGGAAAAACACTTCTCAAAGCACAAATGACTACATGTTATAAAAAATTTTGGGGGTCATGACCCCTTTGCCCCCCGTCTATGCCAATGAACTTTGTGACTTAAGAATTTGCTGTATTTGGACATTAGATATGTGATTGCGGTTGCTAACCTGGGAGTTATTCTACTTTCAATTCAATTCTAGTGCTGTAGAGCCATTTGTATCGTGTACGGCAGGGGTCTCCCTCACTGATGCTGCCATGTGCAGGAATTTAATAGAATTTGCTAAACATAGTGATATCGTATGTTATTTTTTAATCATTGAGATTTTGTATTGTGCAAAGGCAACTGCACTTCATATGCCTGACCGGAAAATTTCGCAAGGGGGTTTGAGTTGCTGCTTGAAAAAGGATGAACCCCACTGGTTGGGGTTAACGTTTAAGGTTTGGGAATTAGGTTCCGGTTTTAAGTTTTAGGTTCAACTTTTAGAAATAGATTTTGGGTTTAGATTTAAGTTTTGGGTTTAGGTTTGAGTTCAAGTTTTGGGTTTAGGTTTTGGATTAAGGTTTTGGGTTAAGGTTTTGGGTTTAGGTTTTGGGTTTAGGATTGGGTTTAAGTTTTGGGTTGAGGATTTTCGGTGATGTTACAAGGACCTTACGCTATTCCAAGCATATCGTCCTTGTCACTTGACCAATCCAACCAATCAGATCCTCCTAATGGCAAAATAAATCCAGTAGTGCTTTTTCCTCTGATGGCAAATTAGATACAGCCTTGTTAAATTTTTGTAATGCCAAAAGGCTGTGTCTATTTTCCTCATGAGTCAAGAGCACAGATGGCACTATTTTGCCTTCAATCATTTGTATTTGGCTAAAGGCAAAATAGATCCAGTAGTGCTTTTTCCTCATGAGGCAAAATATAATATACGATTTTACATGGGCGGATCGGGACTGGATCAGATTCAATTTTGTCGAATCAAGTCTGGACTCGGACTGAAAAATTTCACAGTCCACTCATCTCTGGCGCACATGCCGCTCAGGCTTTCCGATCGCAACACCAGGTTATTTAGATTTAATCTTTTTGTGAAAGCAGTTTCCTTATTGCTTCTTTCCTTCACTGCCAGTGGTTTCCACAAGTCTAGCCCAACCTTGCTGCAAGATACTTCCTTGTCTTTCACGATACCAAAAAATGACCAGAGGTGAACATGGACTTTGGTTTTGATTTGAATTTTAGTATTTCTTGCCGCATTTTAGTATTTTGATGGTTTTAGATTTTGTAATTTCTGCTTAACCACAATTGGATTGTATAATTTTGTTTTGAACTACCTCACAACTTTGGGTTGCAGATACTCCGCATTAGGTGGAAGACTTGATACTTAAATGTATCATAACACCATTAGGAGATTCAATCACAAGCAGGGTTGCCAATTTGGCTTTATTGAAGCCAGATTTTGAAATTCTGTTTTTTTTGAACACCTTTGCCTTTTTTGAAGATAAAAAAATCCAGACAAAATCCGGCTTTTTTCTGGCTTTTTTTCAATCGGAAAGGCTTGGCTCTGGAAAAACATTGTCTAAGCTGCATATTCATTACAAATCTCTTCTGAAAAGAGTCTATAACCAAGCAGGGTGCACAGAAAAATGAAAAAATTTTACTGTTGCCCTAAAAATGATCAATTTTATTGATAAGAAACAAATGTACGACAGCGTAACTACGGAGAAAGAAAATGCTTCCAAAGAGCGGAATTACATTATTTCGTTGTTTCTGACGAGTTTTAATGTCTATTTTGCGTTTGCTTATGCATGTTTTATGTGTATATGCCTTAAAACTCCTCTCTGGCTTTTTTTGGGACAAGGTCTGGATTTTTTTGGTGAAAACAGGTTGGCAACCCTGGTCACAACAGAAAATTCGCGCCAAGATTCATCATCACTGAATGAAAAAAACTTATTTCTTTGCTTGCAAACGTACTTGATTTGTCAATCAGATGTTTGAAAATTTTGTAAAAATGGCTTTCACTCGAGTCTCGAGTCATTGATTGTGACTCCAGTCGAGTCGAGTCACTCGGCAAAAACCTGACTCGAATCGAGTCAAGGCACTACTGTTTCCCGACGTGACTCGAGTCGAATCACCATAAATCGTGACTCGAGTCGAGTCATTGACTCGAGTCACGGTTTCACTAGTGATTTCGAAAGATTTTATTTGAAATTGACTAATTTTTTTACAACAAAATGTTTAATACAAAATTTCTGTAGAGTGTAGAGAAGATGCCACTTTCCTTGTTCTTGTTTGTGCATTGAATCTTGGTCATAGCAGGACTCGATGATTTTCTGAACATATCAGGATTCCTGGTGGTGACGCTAAATGTTGAACGTAACTATGACAACAGACTTTTGGATCCAATAGGTTTGGATATGTCAAACCTGAGGAACTGCTCACCAAGTTTTGTGATCAGAACAGTTGTTATCGTGATAATTTTGTTGTCAAACCTCATTTCTTTTTTGTTTTTTTTGTAATGAATTGATTTGATTTCCTAAATTGCAGAGATTTGATAAAGTTTTTAGTGAAATGGCAGAGAAACCAGCGTTTGAAGAAGATGCCTTTCAAGCCCTGGAAAAAGATTTCCAAGAGGTTGTTAATGAACTCATGGGCGATCGGACCCTGGAAAAGTTAGTTTTTTGAATTTATTGGTGACCATGCATATGTACGTATTGTTTTTTGACGTTTGGAATTTTTGGTCCAGAATGCTGAGCTGGAGCACACAAGTGACAGCAGCATCATGATAGATCTGTACCCTAGCAGGTTATATAAGATATGTTAAAATGCCCCAGAAAAACGATCCTTTTATTTCTTCTAACTGCTATGGGTATGTTGGCTGCTCTTGCCTAAAATTTGTACATTTCTTATTTAACAATTTACTAATGCACTTGTGTTGCATGTCAACATTTAAAACAATGTAAGCATTTGAAATCAATCAATGCCAGCTTGATCTTGGCTACGGGATGATAGGGTCAGACCACTGGATTGCGGATAGGCCTAGCATGCAGGAATTTGATAAACAAATACCTATATGTGGAAAAATAATTTCTAACAAAATTTTTCAAACTAATGATAGCAGTGCCTCAATGACTGTATTCATTTTTTTATTGGCAGTGTCTATTTTTCCACCACGATCAGATGCCAGTGGCAACAGACTTGGTAGAAATGAAGTAAACGTAAAAGATAAATAAACCCTAACCATAAACCCAAACCTTAAACCCTAACTCTAAACCTTAATTCTAAACTCTAACGGTAGCCCCAACTTAATGCTAACCCTAACAATAAACCTAAACCCTAACTCTAAACCTTAATTCTAAACCCTAACCGTAGCCCCAACCTAACACTAACCTTAACGGTAACCCTAACGCTGACCTTAATGCTAATGCTAACCTCACCCTAAACCTAACTTACACTTTGGAAATTTTTGAAAAAAGTAAAAAAAAGCAAGGGAAGTCGCCAAGGTGAGAGTTGAACCGAAAAGCAGTGGCATAACAAATGTGAAGCATAGCAGCTACGCTATGAGCAGTATGCCGTTTGCATGACAAACTGACCTTTTTAATCGAATAGCTTCATGCCACAAGACTGAATCTTAGGGTGACGGCACAATAGCTCCAGTCGAGCTGTTGGTGCCAGCATCTTGGCGGCAAAATAGACATTACCTTTTAAATTTTAAAGAATAAACTCTGTGGATCACATTGTTTTCTGCCTTTGCTACTTGCTTTTTCTGCTGTAATGAAAAATGGTGTTTTAATGTATGGCTCTCTTCCTCATATCCCCTGTTGTTGCTCACTTTCTTCACGTATGTGCATCCTTCACCTGCTCATCTGTAAATACCTCAACTTCTCACCCATTGCTTACTCACCATCATCTGTGTTACGTTGATGTGCATTTGATTCAACATTTGTGTTTCATTTTTTTAAAATTATTTTACAGTCCTTTTTTATGTTTTTTTGTAATAACAGAAAACTTTTGAAGAACTAAAAACTGTACCAAGCAAAATTTCTGACCTTTGTGGAATCTTTGATCTATTCTTGTACATCAGTTGCTTCTCACCGTAAAGGAATAAACTCATGATTATTTTTTTCTAACCCTAAACCACAATCTAAACCCTAATCCTAAACCTTAACCCTAAACCTTAACCCTAAACCTTAACCCTAAACCTTAACCCTAAACCTTAACCCTAAACCTTAACCCTAAACCTTAACCCTAAACCTTAAACCAAAACCCTAAACCTAATCCCTCAACTTAAACCCTTAAACCTAATCGCTCAACTTAATAATTATATTCTTTCCTCTCTTTGATTGTTTTACCAAATTTCAAGCAGTTTCAACAAAAACCGACTGATGACCATGCAGTTTTCTTGCACCAACTATGGATTCACAGCCTTTGACCCCAAAAAACAAAATTTTTGTTTGCCTACTCAAACATCACTGTACTGCTCAAACTTGCTTTTAGCGCTCCGGATTTTCATATGCTTTCTCTTTCTGCTATCTTCTAATATCTTTCTGACTTCCAGGAATGTACCTTTTCCCTTTTAGATTTTTTAGAGATTTCTAAGAGATGGTCCATGCGTATGTTTATCGCTAGTAAGTGGATGAAATTTTGGTGCTCATATGAAGCCAAACATATGTGAACATTTGATAAATCACCATACTGAAAGCATTTCTGAAATAAATGAATAAATAAAAAACACTTTTTATTGAAAGGAATCCTTTCACAGCCAAGAATGAGATACTAAGGCAGGGGGCAAAAATGTGCTCTCACACTCATGCTACACGACCAAAAACTTGCACGAATGGGATTTGCAGCGATGTAGCAGTGCCTAGTTTTTAATTTTAAGCACAATATTATTTTTATAGTCACTATCTATAGTGGTAATACTGAAATGCCACACACGATTTTTCACAGTTTCATCTCTGGCATTCCTTTTGCTGCCTAGTTTGATCTCATTTCCCATACTATGTTTTAGGTTAAACGAAATGACGTACTGATGCCATGATTTCTAGATAAATGGAACAGAGTATAGATGACATCAACTTTTGACCAATGAACGGCCATCTGTTGAAAAATGAATGGTCAGCTTAGGGAGTTGTCAAGCTTATATGTGTGTGCTACTAAAATTCATGGACTGTACTAACATTCACAGAAAATTTTGCACCCTTGTACTAAGGTCTTATCAGAGTATTTATTTTGCAGTAAGCATTAATAGCTCTTACTGGACGTTTTGCCTGTGACAAATGGTTTGATACTGGGCTGTTTTTGAGAGTTTCCATATTTTTCTAGTTTTCTAACACACTTCATAATGGAAGCCCAAGCAAGTGCTTCTATTGTCAAATGTGTTATTTCTCTCCCTAGTTTTTATATGTACGAAAATAAAACAATTGCAACTGATATTCAATAAAGTTAGATCTTAGTTTCTGCTATGTAAAACCCAAATGTTAGCTGAGACTAAAAATGTTAAATGTTTTACCTCAAGGTTAATTAATTAAGCCCAGAACCTGTTGATAAAACTATTTTTAGCCTTTTAAAAATTTACTAAAATACAACTAGTATTTGGCATTGTTACAGTACCTGCTCTGGTT
>JGI24022J15233_10007434_pt1 | contig 12065 bp, 9 predicted proteins | sample Ectturendosymbi2_FD_15233 | JGI IMG/M metagenome (IMG submission 15233)
ATCTGTTACGTGCGTTGTTATCCATTGCGTTGCATTTAGGGATGCCGGAGAACGGGGGCATGGCGCGGGCAAAGCCCCCACGCCCTTTAAAAAGCGGGGCAACGGCGTCGGAGGTGCCTCTTCATAGAATTATCATAGGTAATTTCATGGTATGTCAAGATCGACTTCAAACAAATATGTTGCAGCTATTCAAGCATCCAGAAAATTCCGAATGGTTTTCAATAATTTCTGTAGTTATTTTTGAGGTCAACATTGTTGATGAATAGAAACAAACATAATAGGTAACGATTTTTTGTCTTTTATAAATTTCCGTTGACCTCCAATCTTTTACTTCCCCCTGCCCTACCGCTGATCCGACGTCCCTGGTTGCACTGTTGTCTCTATGCTTTCTGCAACTGTGCATGTCAGTCATGCAAATATAGCCTGACGCTATAGATCGTGACTGTTGTACAGCGCCAAAAACACCAATCAAATGAATCTTGTTGCACTGCGGCACAGTACGCTCAGTATGTTGATGCTCTTTGAAGTCTTCTGATGCCTATATGCACATAGTTGCGTATAAGTAGATTAAAGCATATTTTTCTGCCCTACTTACATCTGAGACATAAGTTAGCCAAGTCACCACAAAGGTCAAACAGCTATGTTTGAACACAATGGTCAAAACAGGTATGTTTTTAATCTTTTAAAGAACAAACAGGTTTTATGTTGTTGTGCAAACAGTTATTCCCCTTACTCACTTCCCCAAGGTAGTAAATGAAGCCACAGAAAAGTCTCTGATCACGTGATAAACTTGACAGTCTCTGCTTTGACGTGGTTCTCTCCACTATAAACTGCAAATAAAAAGATATTCATTGGTAAAAATTACCTAAAGCCAGCTTTTAAACAGTGCTTTTTCCTGATATTTGAAAAACCAATACTGCGAAATGCATTGATTTTAGATGCCAAATACTCTGAGGTTTGCCTTTATTGTTCGTTCTTTTCAGGAAACGTAGCTGTACTTTAACGCGTATGATTCACCGGAAAAGAGCGTTTCACAGCTCTATGAGACATGTTGCAGTCAAGCCCAATGAGGTAACCATGCCTTATTGACTTATACTTCATTGATTTTTTAAGAAGCTTATGTTTACAACATATTTATAGTGTTCGATTGTTCTTGGTGACCATTTCACCATTTTCAACTCACCATGATACATTTTTGTCAAAAAGATCAAAGAAGCTGGGATTTGAGACAAAACATCAGCTACAAACTATTAAAAGGCTTTTTCAGTTAGTGCCGTAGCATTCCGATGTTGCTAATGCTTGTACTACTAAACTTCATTAAAAAGCAGTAGCATATACGAAATGGAAAGGACTACCAAAACGTTTTACCTAATGTTATATATTTCAAAATTAACTGGCAACGATTATTTCATGAACGTGAGTGCCTGAGTCATCTTAACGCGGTCTTGAAAAGTCTAGACCAGGGGTCTCCAAACGTTTTTGTCCGAGGGCCACACAAGCTTTTAAGCTTTTACACAATACTCCGAGGGCCGGACGTCTTACCTAATGTCTTTGTTCCGGGATATGTTACATATTGCCAAATCAATAAGCTTTTGTAAATTTATTCTTTTTTTATTATTGACAAAATGTCTTCGCGGGCCGGATGAAATGGCTTGGCGGGCCGGATTTGGCACGCGGCCCGTAGTTTGGAGATCCCTGGTTTAGACTATTAGATATTTTAAATAATTACCTATCTATCCAACGTTCATACGTTTAAAGAAGCATCAACAATTGAAAAATACGCTGGCGATCATCGTTTTTCATGTGAAGTTGAAGATGCTTTTCAATGGCTTGATACTTCCTTTTAAAAATCTGACGGACTCCCAAATGAAATAGTTTTGATTTGAGATTAGTGTTAAAAATTTAATTCGCTGACGCTTTCCTTTTTTGCAGATGCATATTTAATTTCAATGAATTTACCTGTAGAACGTTGGGTAAGTAAAAAAATTCGTAAAGGCTGAATGCCCAAAAATCATCAGTGGTTGTATTTGAGTTAGACTTGTCCTTGTTCGATAGTTCTTTTAATTTTCGAAATCGCTTATGTATTTCTTGAGTGCTAGACTTGGGTCTGATCTCCTTCATTAGCCTGCAGAAACATGAGTACACAGCGAAAATAGGTGAAAAGTCTCCAAAAACAATTCTACATACCACGCCGCAAACAACGTAAATTATAACCTTTACGTGTATCAAAATGGCATGAAGTCCGTCAATGAAAAGTGTTTCATTATTTTGCATACCCTTTCCAATGCATGTAAGGTACGATTCCAGTTCCATCCTTGTCCAAAATTTCAAACGCTTTTACAAGGCATTGCCTTTCTCGATGTCTTTCTTCTTTCACGTGACTGGTGTTGGCTTTTACATAGAAATCATAAATTCGTGCTACCAGAATTGCATATAGCATAATCTGTTAAAGTATTGAATAGTACAATCAACAACATGCTGGAAAAAGCAGTGATTGATATGACACATTCCTGTAGAGAAAACTGTTATAAAGTAAAATAATTGTTTCGTAAATTTCGTGTACACTCGAACAACAGAAGTAACCTATAGCTACTTGTAACATTTCAGTACCATTTAGCTAGATAGCAAAATCTCTATTATGAGTTTGAAAGATACTTTTGTTAGTTTTAACTAACAACAAACGGGGATTTTGGGTCGAAAATCAGATAATTTATACAGTTTGCACACAATGGACAGGAAACAGTTTTGCTCGTTGAAATCACGACACAGGTGATTTTTAGATTTCCTCATGGAATCAATCAACGATTAATTTTGTTTGGTTGCCTATCTTACGAACTGTATATACGTTTGTTAAACTACAGCCCTGTAATTCACAGTTTGTGGTGAATAGGTACAAAACAACGGAGAACGTTTTCTTTTACACTGCATTTTAGCGTCGCGATAAAAGCTCCAGTGACTTCTAAATTTAAATTTTCCTTCTGAGTTTTTATTTGAGTATGTACTAACATGTACCCAAAAACAAAATCGCTGTTCATAAAACTGCGGAGGGCAATAATATGCCACTTTTAAGGTTGCTTCATACATTCACTAGCATGTCAAAGAACAATCGTTTGTATGACAAAAGATTCGTCCATGCAGGGCCGGATTCAGGGGAGGGCAAAGTTGGCACCTGTTCAGGGGCCTCCACAAATTGGAGGCCTCCAGAGACTTGCGCGGTATACAACTTTACATGTTTACAGCTAACTGGCAATAGTATTTCCTTGACCTTGAACAATATTTCCTTGAGGTGCTGAGGCCCTCCACTCAAAGGCTGCCCTGGGGCCTCCACATGTCTAAATATGGCCCTGCGTCCATGTCAATTAACAACTCATTTTCACCACTTGCATTTTGTGACAGATGACGTTCCCGCAAACCAAGTATATGCCGATGTTTCTGTTACGCGAAATTATATATATTGCCACAAGATACTTTGCGTTAATTTTAACCTCCACGTACACAAAGCAAGTTTAAATTTTAAGCTACTGCACTCATAGACATAGTGGTCCGCTTTTGATGCATTTGATGTAAAAGTTAAAAACAGCAACTGGGGAGTGTAGTTTTGCTTGTCTCAAATTTATGCAAGTAAGCTGATCGCTGTTTATCAAATTACTTCAAATCATTGCAGCAAGATACTGTACATAATGTTGCACGATGTTGTCTAAAATAATTCTTCAAGTTTGGTGCCTGATACATTGAAGTTCACATGTTTGGACTTACCTTAAGGTTTAATTTGAATTGTTCAAGTTATTCCAAGCAAGATAAGTAGTTCTAAAATAAATGTCTGGAAATCTCACCTCTCCAGTCATAATAATGATTATGAAATATATCAATACCACGCTTCCATGTTCAACATAAGCAGGTATCATAAATCTTGGATAGCTTCCACCTTAAAAAACAAAAATCAAATTAATCAACAGTTTATTGTTCGGTGTCCCGGCATTTTGACAATGACTTGAATGAAACGGATTAGTGTTTGCACCATTAAAATCTAGTACTTTCCTCAGTACTTCAGAGAATATGTACATTGCATTTTGCACCAGGGACGGATCCAGGGGGGTGATTGGACGTTCGCCCTCCCTAAAACCTACAAAAGTAACTTTATTCACCATGATTTTGTGCAATTCGAAAAACAGCATTCGCGATATAAGGCCATTTTGCCGTCCACTGTTTTGTCAAAGCAGTGTTGTGAAGTATACTTCATCTCTCTTACAGTATTGAACCCGTAATGAGACTTGACTATTAAATATTACAAAAATCGCCCCCCTCTAACCTTACTGGCTGGATCCGCCCCTGCTTTGGACATTACCCTACCAGATAGCCACAAACTCCTAAGGTATGCATAAGGTCTTTTATCAATCAAGTCTTGTGACTGGCGATTGCAAATGTCCCTTTATAGGAGCAAAACGTATTGTCAAAAGTAGTTAATGCATACATTAATAACATAGTGAACTTTAATATTAGGAAACATCAGAATATGTTGCTTCCTTGAAATATTTCTAGTCTCAGAGTTTTTGTGGGCGTTTGAATCCATCAGCAAATTTCTTTAATAGGAAATAGATTTCACGTGACACTCGGCATCATCAGTCCTACAGTCTTATTCAAATGTATTACTGAACATGCGTAGTGTTACGCACATGGAATCGATTTCTTATTGATAAAGTTACTGATAGATTCCTACCCCCACCTTTGTGGAGACTAGTTATTAAATATAGATATGTGCAAGTTTGAATCATCGCAAAAAGATGAAACCAGAGCCTTGTCAGCTGATTCCTCAAAAGCTGACAGCAAACCTAGACTTGATCAGGGTAGAGGAGTTTCTTTTTCTAAATTTCCCAAGAAAAGTGCTGTTGATACTGAATTCAAATCAGTCCAAACATTTTTACCGCTCAAAAGCAATTAGTGTTCTGTTACACTGTTCTCCTCTCCAGAGTGGCGTATAGGAAAATTCAGATCAACACATTTGAAGTTGCAGAAATGTACAAAAATTGTGCTCATCAATCTCACAATAAACTTTACTTTTGAACAATCAATTCCACACTTATTCATTCGACTTTTCATTCAGTTATTTCTTTTTTCACTAAGTTAGCTTTAGTATTCGTTTATTTCTCAATTCATTCCAACCAGGGACGTGACGAGGGTGGCAAGGGGGGCGCAACTGCCCGGGCACCGAGTCACTACGGGGGCGCCAAATCACTGCGGGCAAGCAGTTTCTTCAGTACAGTACATTTGCTTCCGAAAGACTTCAGTTTCGAACATGCGGGGCGCCAAACTTGCTTCTTGCCCCGGGCGCCATCTAACCTCGCTACGACTCTGATTCCAACCGTTTGTCTATTTAGTCAATCATTTACTTTGTCGGTTATTCATCTTTGATTAATTTATTAAGATCCCGTTTATTCAGTACCTTCAATCACAAGTTTTGTAAAACTGAATAGGAGTCTCCTAAAATATCCCTTTAACCCAAGGGAGCGCCGAAAAACTACGTCCCACGAGCCACCTGTAGCCCACCAACTGTTTTCAATGGCCCGCCCCAGATTCTGAAAATAAAATGACTTATGACCACATAATATTGGCGTTATAGCACATTTGTATGATTTAAACTCCGTCTCGACTAAGGGATCACAGTGGCAGCTTTGATCTCGCAGACTTCTGACAATTCAATCGTTATGATCACTTGTTGCGTACACTTTATTGCATGAAGTACTGTATATACAGTGTGGCGTGTAGATAACTGAATGCTTGACTAGAAAAAATGTCACCCCTCTACACATACAGTATATGTGACAGCTCAGATCCCACGTCGAAACCAGAGTTTTACTTTAGGCCTCTACGGCGTTGTTCGCAGAACAACCACAAACGCTTTTTGCGGATAGGACGACATTTTTTGAAATACTCACAATAAAATACAGTCAACCAACTTGACACTCGTACGACACGTCTTTTTACAGAGGAGGTTTCTCATTCTGATATTGGCACGACACCACTGTTTTGTTCCTATAAGTGAAGCGTAAAGAATTGTTTTTCTCGTTTCTCATCACAGCCTGGCAACAGTTATGACTATGTTCAGATAAAAGTATTTGTAACGAAATTGTTTCCGGCACTCTTCAAAGCAGATAAATCAGAAGCAAAGCTGAGACAAAAAGCGTTGCTCGCGGTAACAAAAGAAGCACAGCCAAAAAAAGCGAGTGAAAGCATAAAATTTCAAGCATGGTGGGAAAATAAGCATCGCTATAAATCAATGAGAATGTGTTAATTTGATATGAATTCGCAAAGTGTAAGCTTAGATGTACGGTTTGCGAAAATGCTACCCACCCGTGTCTAACAGAACATAGTTTTTCTGACCGATCCGTAGGTACACAGCGAAGTTCAAGCTGAGCAACAACAAATGCAGAACATATTCTTTATTTTGAAACCCATAAACAGACTCACTTAAGGAATGCAAATTAAGCTAATGCTCATCTATCTGTATATAGACAAAGTCTAAAGGTGTTGAAAAGCGTAAAGAGATGGCACTCCATTGTTCACTTCACTTTCTTTAAAATTGTGCTCTATCTTTTCGTTGTTTTCAACACAAAAGCCGTGTTGGTGGTATCCAGATAGATACTTTGGTTTAATTTTTTCAGCTGCTAGGGCCTGATGAGTGTGTTACTGCGCAAACCATATGCCCACGTATAATATTCTAGCCTGGTTGCAGCAGATGGAAATACACGACTACCTGACAAATTACAGAGCAGATGAATTATGAAAACTCACCACGGCAAAAACAATATGTACTCGATTGTACGCTGTCCTTGATTATAAGCCGCCCTTGAATGTAAACCCCTCGAAATGGTGTTAAACGATTTTGTAAGCCGCATTTTAACATAAGTTACCTAAGCCTCTGAGATGGTTTCGCGTACTAGTACGTTTCGCGTTTTATTGCCAACCCTGGTAATGATGCTTCACCACTAAACCTGCCGTCTGGTCATCATAAATCCTCCTGTGGCGGATGTGCACGTGATGCTGAAGAGAATAGAATAAAAGAGTTTGATCGAAAAAACGCATTCCAAGGAAAGACTGAGCGTCATCTACACTTCGATAAGGTAAATAAATAAAAAATATAAGCCGCCGTTGATTGCGTGCCGCCCTTGATTAGCCTGTAAGCCGCACGAAATGATGAAGAATAAACTTCATAAATCGCGCTTTACAATCGAATAAATACGGTGTAGTATTGCATTCAAAAGTAAACCTCAACGATAAACACGTATTTTCACAAGCCTGCATAGTCGTATTCCAACAAGCCACATATTCAGGCCCACAACCAGAGGGACAATCGGGCAGTTTCGCCACCAGAATTTTCAAAAAAAACTTCTGTAACATGCGTCAAGCACTCTAACGTAACAGCTTTTTCAGAAATCAGACGGAAATAGTGTTCTTTAAATTTGCTAAACATATAAATCCATATCATACAAAATAGTCCACACAAAGGCTAAAACCGTAGTTTTCAAACTTTTCTGCACGTTGACTCCCAATTAAAGTATACAGTTTTCTGTAGACCCCATGACCGAGCCCAATAGTTACTAATACAAGGAAAGTATGTGTCAAAATAAATTTGAGTACTTTTCACTTGAAATGCATGATGAAATAATACACAATCCGAAAATATGCTTAGAGCTATAAATGTAAGCATAACATAAAACGTAACTGTGAGTGCAGCACTTCATTAATGCGAAGGATGTGCCTGATGGGACTTCACAAGTTCCAGTAGATCCCAGCAGTTATTCATTGACCCCCTGGCCATTCAGTGGCCCCCATTCAACCCAGTGACTATTTATCGACCCCTTGGGTGGTCAAATTGACCCCTGGGGGTTGATATCGACAACTTTGAGAACCACTGGGCTAAAAAGTCTGATCATTCAGTAAATTCGTTAAATAGGAAACCGATTTCACATAACACTATCTATATTCACCCTGAAGTCTTAATCAAATAGAATTTTTTCGACCCCTGTCCTAGTCCTACAACCTACCACACAGCAATCAATATTTTGAATTTGACGATATCTCAGCATTTAGAGTAGATTTTCTATCGTTCAACCAAAATCCATTACTCCGTCTCTTAAGTACAGCATTTTTCACAGTTCTCATTTCGATTACACCAACAAGGTGCAGCGATGATTTGTAAATATTGACAACAAGTGATTGATGCTCTTCCAGCAATCTCTTCAAAAGGTTGTTTAACTTATGCAACGAATCCCAAACAAAATTTTGAAGAAATTAAAGTAATGTTACCTGTCATTAAGACAAACACTTCTAGAAGGGCTATTCCTGTGTGATTGAATGCTCCTTCATATATGCCATCGTGCTGGGCTTTCACGACTTCTGAAAAGCAGAAAACAGACTCATTAACTGTCACAGAGCTGAACATTTTCGTACTCTGTAGATGTGGATATCCGCAGCGAGCTATAAACGGCTCCTCGTTTTTCACCCACCACTGCCAATATACGATTCCATGAACACGTGCGTTCCGACAACGGCGAACACGGTCACATAACCCAGCATGATCAGCAGAAACTGAAGGAACTTTGGAGTAACACCCAGCATAACCAATCCTGTGCTGCAAAAGATGTAAGAAATAAGTATATTTTTACACATTTCGCCTTCCTGCAAGGAAGTTGAGCAACTGCTATTTTATAAAAGACAGTTTCAGTTTGCTTTGAAGTGAAGCACAGTGCCTTTCTCGGTCTAGCAAACTGAGCTTTCTAAAACCGTCAGACAGTTTTTAACCACTGAACTAAAATGACACTCTCATTGACTGTTCGTCTTTTTATCTGAAAAAATTCACACTGCCACTCTTCACTTTTCTTTTTTAAAGAAGTGTTTTGTTTGTTTTCAATTAATTTCGGAGATTGCTTAGTATCACATAAGGTAGCGGTGTACAACCGAGAATTACGCCGAAACGTTGTTTGATGATGACTGGTTACAAATGTTTATGGGCTGTTTGCTAAGACCACGTTTCTGCTTGCCCCTCTTCATCATCAGACAACATCGCCAAAACCACGGTCAATATAAAAAACAAACTAGAATCAATAAAATCAATCATTTTCAAATTATTTGGTGAAACACGAACATGACAGTATCAGACCACGGTAAAAATGGATCTTACTATCGTGGGATGCTTAGATATTCACCGCATACAAAGGTTTGAAAACTTACTTTCTTAGAGACTGAATTCTAAAAATCAAAAGAAAGGATCTCAATGTCCGGAAGATCATCCTTCCACAAGACACAAACAAAATATAGTCCAAGGAGACAAGAGCGATTGAAGAAATGTACCTAAACACAATAAAAGTTATTCTCCGTTATTGGCACTCATGTCGCGTGGAGGTCAGCAAAACCCACTGACTATCTATTTAACAAATGGCAATGTCTACGACCCAACAAATTTTTGAAACTCACAATGTTTTACTTGGGTAATCAGAGCTCCTTGCATTCAGACTGTTAGTAAGGACTAAGTCCAAAGCATGTAATCAACCAAAAAGCATTTATTCCAAATTGTTATAATCTATGCTGTTATACAACCTCAATATGTTTGTTTTTTAGGCTTGAGTTTGCACCATGCAAGTATACGCAATGATCAATGCTGGCCTGTGGTAAAAAACAATGGAACTATTGTTGGAGAGGGCTAACGTGCTTGTTTTTGACATAACAATCCATGATGGTTTCTAAATAAAACAAAGTGGAAACAAATAACACCGAAAACGTCCTACAACTTGTTGTGAGTTAACATGAAGTACAATCGTGGATGAGAATAGTTTAGGTTGAGTAAGAAGTCCAGCGTATAAGTGATGCAGCACGCAACTCCTCCCCAGAATGCCAAAGGGTTCAGGGTCTCCGTTGGCTTTACCACCATCTGAAAAAATGAAGTTTCATCAATGGACAAACACCATCCCAAGCACGAAAGAAAGCTTTTAAAAGTCTGATTTATTTCAGCGTTTCTACCACTGCAAAATAAATTTATCGTGGCTTGAACTGTTGCACACATTTGTTAATGATGAGGAGTCGGGATGAAATCAATCGGTGAGAAAAAAAGGAAATTTTAACAAATAGAAAGAAAAAGAAAAAATGAAATGATAAAAAACAAAAAGAGGAAGAAGAAAAGATAACAACAAAAAACGAAAGAAGTGTAAGATAATATGGTGAAATTAGACATTGATAAACGAAGACATAAACAAGTAGAGAAAAAAGAAAAATAAGAAAAATATCTCAACCGCAAAAAGAATGAATGAGAGGGAAACAATAAGAAACAAAAATATAAAAATAAAGAGCAGGGTTGTGGAGTAGGAGGTAAAATCTCTAACTCCAACCTTTCCAAAATTTTGCACTACGACTCCTTAACATAACATGACTGAAGTCTCGCTGTCAAGAATTTTGGAGCAACTAACACTCAATGGAAATCGTGGTACACAGCAAGAACTCTTTGTTTCAACAAGTTTCATAAGAAATCGTAGCATTTCAACAGGAATTCCCAACTTAGAAGTGTGATGTAAAAAATGATCCAATTGAACTTCCGGAATTGGAGTCGGACAAAAAATCCAACCCTGACTCCTAGTGTTGTTAGGAATCCGACTCCACCCAAAAACCTCCGATTCCTTACGACTCCGACTCCGCAACCCTGATAAAGAGGCAAGGGATGATATACGAGTCAGAGGAAAAATAACAAAGTGTGGAGAAATGAGAAAGGGATTCAGAGAAACTAAATGAAAACTATATACACAAAAGTTTCTGTGCGAACAAATCTGATGTGTTGAAACAAATCATAGCGAAGTAAATTAACTTATATAATAAAACGGGCTTGCTAACTAACGATCAACTGCATTTAGTGAACGAAAGAAAAATGGTGTTAGTTTTTGTTACTTCAGGAAACGTATAACCGTAAAAACAACAAAAAATCATTGAAGAAGAAAAAGCTTAGTGCACTATCTAGCTGTCACATAACGTGTGTGAGGACCCTATCTGATCTGCTTTACACGTTGCCAACAGAAAGACGACGTCACTAATGCGCACCGGCTCTCCACAGCTGGATTTAATGAAACAAAAAGACAATACAGTATTAGGCTTTTTTCCGTGAGATAATCAACATTAACATGCCAGTTTGTTTATCAGTGGCAAAAAAATCATGATCTAAAACTCCATTTCACGTACTTGCACTGGCTCCAAAGTTGACAGAAAGCAGTGAAAACCAACAGTTAGGATTAAAACGGCTGAATAAAGAAAATGGGAAGTAACTTGCAAGCACCTGTAATAAAACTGACGTAAATTGTGAAACACGTAACATTTTTTAAACTTATTTACTACCATTGGTTCAGATGTGAAACTGCGCTCTCATAAAGAAACAAGAAATCCTAGTAGATAGAGCCAACCATTTTTTACACTGACCGAGTTGCAATTTGTTCGAATGCTCCAATATTCCAACAAACACGAGCTCTTTACCGTTTTCTACAGATTGAAGAAACTTCCCACTTCTAATTTTCTTGTGGTGAATTTCATTGTCCGAAGCATTTTATTCACAAGTTTTGTGAAAAATACAGAGGTTCGCGGAAAACTCTAGCCAGTAGTAGATGTTCCATACATAAGATCAATGATACAAAAACCAAAGAAGTTCAATAGTAGATTACCCACCGAATGGATCAGGCCAGAGTAATATTTGCCTTAACTTCCAGTAACTTACCACACAGCAAACATTCTTCCCTCACAGAGATTTCGAGCCAGTCCTGATTCGTAAAGTCGACCAGCAAGAGCATCTTGAACGTAAGCCGCACTGAGTTTGTACTCTGCACTGCTGAGTATAACAGAGTGTTGTTTAAAAATGACCTACGCTCCTGGTTCCCATCATGGGCGTCGGAAGGATTTTTTCCGGGGGGGAGCCAGTAGGGGATAATTTTTTCCAAGGGGGGACCAAAAGCGGTGAAATTTGTTTTTTACCTCTCGAAATTGAAAAAACAACCTTTTTTTGCTAATAATTTCAAAATCCAGGGGGCCAAGGCCCCCCC
>JGI24022J15233_10007435_pt1 | contig 12064 bp, 6 predicted proteins | sample Ectturendosymbi2_FD_15233 | JGI IMG/M metagenome (IMG submission 15233)
TGCCAACACGTTGATGCTACATGGATTTGATTTTGGTGTTGTCATCACCTAGAGGGTTGCCACACCAAGGCTAATGGGTTCCCTCTACCCCGAGTTTACATGGGAGACTACTTTTTGTCTGGCCTCTACCTTTGGACCAACCTGGCATGGGCGACCCTTCTGGGAGCGGCTTGCTCCCGCCAGTACAGCTTTCAAGGTCACTGAGGCACGGACACTCTCTCACCACGATAAGGTAGCAATCCACAGAGAGAGACTTTGCCTGAGGATATCGCAATCACATTAGCAGTCCATAGAGAGAGACTTCGCCTGAGGATATCACAAAATCACAACCTCGCCTGAGGATATCGCAAAATCACAACCTCGCCTGAGGATATCACAATCACATTAGAGCTGCTAGGACGTGATGCAGTTGCCTACTGTTAGTGTACAAATGTGCGTAAAAAAAATTAGCATGGTGTAAAGGCCCCCATTGAGTTTGAAGTTTGATATTTTCTTGTTAACATTTTAGTTGAAAAACGTTTTTCTCTATGTTTCGAGTTGGTAAAATAATATTCCACCAACGGGTAGTGGTGCTACTGCCCCGTAGCGTATCCAGTCCAAAATTTTGGGGGTGTCAAATGTTTTGTCTTTAAGCAAGCAACAGTATTTTGTTTCGGACACTGCCTCTCAAAGCACAACACGACAAGATATGCTTGAAATTTTTTGGGGAGGCATGGCCACCTTGGCCCCCCAGCTACGCCTATGCTGCCCTATCCTGGAAAAAATCCTACCGACGTCCATGCCTGTACAGCGTTGTACAGAACACATGGTTCATTTTAGAGTTTTTTTCTTTTACTTCAAATCTCGCACAAGAGGAACACAGTTTTACAAAACAAGTTTTGAAAATAATCCACATTTGTAAATGTAGGCTACAGTTTAACTTAGAACAGGCGCCACTTTAAACTTAATTTTTTTTTCTTTAATTGTGTTTTTCGTGATATGCCAATCAATATCAGTTAGACTGACCACTTCCATTGACCAGTAGTTAATCAAAGTGCAAGGAGGCATCTTTCGCAATGCTTTTATTTTGAACAACAACGAGGCCGAGGGACCGTTCCATAATTGGCAAATTAAAGTTTTTTGCAAAACCTTTGTGAACGCTAGAATGCTTGCGATGTGACAACGATGGATAAATAATGAAAATTCCAAGGCGTATGAAGGTGGAGCAGGTTTCATTTCACATGTGTGTCTTGCACCTACAGCACAGGGTAAAGAAGACGATCAGCGAATCGCATTTCCACCATGTCGATCGTGGCAGGAGACATTGAATGCCCGCAAATAAATTTTGTGATCTTGCATCGCAGCTGCTATCGATCTTATCCAATATCGACGAAGATAAGAAATATAAGGCGCGTATAAGGAATTCTCCCAGTTGTACGGAAACCACCCACAAGCATATAATATGACTTTAGCCGTATAGGACAGTGGTTCTCAACCGCGCTTGCGAGAGCCGCATGCGGCTCCCAAGCACGCTTTGTATGGCTCTCAGCAGCCTTTCTGTAACATCTCTGATATTTTGTGTAACAGACTTTGTTCTACAATAAAACAAAACCTTCAAATTGACTTGTGTTACAATTGTTTTAGTGTGACTCTCTAACAAAATTGCAGGTCTGGATTTGGCTTCCTTCAGCGAAAAGGTTGCGAACCACTGATATAGAACAATTACAAAAGAATTAGTGCCCGCTCACGAATGTAACGTGTTAGAAAGGAATGCAAGAACGGAATGTCTTGTTGAATTCTCGTTATACAAAGTTGATGTCGATGAGAGAAGTCTTCACATGTCGTGCAGCTCGGCTATTGTCTTTTCTAGTTCCGATTTTGCCTCGTCGTACTTCTGATCAGCAAGATCCAGGTCAGCTGAAAAAAACGTCGCGTTTTTAGCATAGGCTACACCGCTCATCATGCTTGCACTCCTTGCATGCCATTCTAAACGTTTTTAAATCATGTTTGCAAGTTTCTGTCGAATGCAGCAAGATTTCTCTTCGCTAATCACCACCCTGAAAATTTCCGTTACTTTTGGTTCTGCCCCATGCTATCGCGCATTGAAAAGTTAAGTAGGGTGGGTTCTGAGCAGGCCCGTAACCAGCTTGGGACACCAGGTGGGGCGAAGAGTTTTCTAAGAGGGGCCCAAATTTTTTAAATATGTCCAATAGTTTTGAACTATGTCCAACACATTTTTCTAGGGGGGGGCGAAAATATTTTAGGGGTCCTCCCTGCGCCCCCCTGATTACGGGCCTGGTTCTGAGTTGTTGTTAGGATGAACTTAGCGAAGATTAGAAGCGTGCGGCGACAGTTATTGACACGGTGAAATTTGGGGAGCGTGAATTTCGTGAGAATGATTTGCCGGAAGATAAATTGTGGCTAAGTTAGATTTTTTCGAAACCACGCAACGTTCACCTAATATGCACGAAAAAGCAGATATCACATTTCTAACATCGCAAGTTGTTGGTCGTTTGTAATTTGTAGTGGAAAATTTAAACGAAAATTTGTTAAACCTACCATAATATTATGCATCGACAGGCATATGGCTTAGATGGGGAAAACGATTTTAAGATAAAGTTTAGCAGCAAAAACTATTTTTAGTATTACTGTACGTGCTTTATGTAAGAAACAAGTTACGTATTTTGTTTATACATGCATGCTTTTGACAGGGACATCCAACAAACCTCTTAGCTTTAACAGAACTGATGAGACGTTTTATCCATTCGTTTCATGTATTGAGGACAATTAATTTCACCCGGAGAGCATCACAAGGGCTTGTTCTTGATATAAATCACCAAAGGATTTCAGCAGAACCGTTTTAAATATTGCGCAAATGAAATGCTGAGCTACACCGCGAAAAAACACTACATCAGCACCTGTATCGTTTTTACTCTTCGTATGGTTCGGGGTTCCAAAACTTTTTAAAAGTAAAAGAGTATGCCATCATAATTTAACGAACCGCTTTCAAAAACATTTCTTCTTCTCTAACATGGGGTGCGTAAGTGGCATTGTTAACTTGGCTACATGTACGCGGTGGATTTGGCCAGATACATTCTAAACCAAAGTTCTCAACTTATTAACAAAGCTTTGTTAGGCCCCTTGAATTGCACACCTAAACACAGTAAACCAATTCCATTATCCGGAAAAAATAAGTTGAATTTCATACTGAATGTTTTTCATTCACTCTCACAAAAATTTGACTCACATTCGATTTTATGAGTTGGGCCTTATCGAAATACATCCGATCTATCTAAATATCGAATTCAAACGTTTTGTTATCAAAAATTTGAGGAGCATGCGATAAGTTCATGACAACTCGCCTTCATCTGCGCGTCTATTTCAAGTCATGCCACTCAAACATGTGCGATTTCGGTAAGTCAGTTCAGCGCAGCATCAACACCACCTATTCCGGACAAAAAGTGATAGGAGTTGCGAACAAATGAAGCAGTTGTTGTTGATCAGCTTTTGTATTCAGGCCATGTCGATACATTAACTGTAATAGTGAATATAAACATCAACCCAATTTCGGAAATTGCGTCATTGCTGAGCATGTTTCGTAAAAGTTCACAGTTTGCTCGGCGGGCATGCAACAAAAACAACAACTTTTCGAAATGGTTTTCCATTTTTCCACTGTTTTTCGATTAAAACTTGGTAAGGCACTTACGCAGAGTTAGTTTATGTATGTAAACGAATAAACATTTTTTTGCAGTTAACTAAAGATTTGAAGTAATTCCGTGCAACTTTCAGTAAAACTGAGTCATCACGCTCACTGCTCCTACATCGGGAAAAGCCAAAAGTTCAAATATCTCTTCTTTCCAGAGGAAAACAAAATTGCATTTTGCCCATGATTCAGCAGTTTTACCGAACTTAATAGCATCAAAAACACGTTGCAGGCATTGTACCACAAATAGTTTTCCAAGGAGACCTATAGTGGTGTACCCGTTTGGAAACCTTGCTTTGTTCGTTTGAAATTTCACTTCAACTTGAAGCTGGTTACATCTTTAGCTTCCATCCTTAGTCCTTACATTCTCTTATATCCTTAGTTTTCTGCAGAACATTGTGTCACATAAGATTGGGACCCCGTTGGATCAAATTGAGATCATTACAAATAACAAAAAGCGACCTTTTTGTTACGCAACAACGAGACCCTTTGGTAGGAGCAGTGAAGCAGGAATCGGTCACAACCCAAATTTTAGCCTTCAACAATTTAGTTTGCATCCCCAAAAGCAGGGTTGCGGAGTCGGAGCCGGAGTCGTAAGAAGTCGGAGGTTTTTGAGTGTTTTAGTGGAGTCGCATTCCTAACAACACTAGGAGTCGGATTTTTTTCCGACTCCGACTCCGAATGTCCAATTGGATCATTTTTTATATCACACTTCTAAGTTGGGAATTCTTGTTGAAATGTTACAATTTCTTTTGAAACTTTTGTTGAAACAGAGATTTGTTGCTGTGCACCACGATTTCCATTGATTTCAACAGCCAAATTTCATTCCCTTTATGTTAAGGAGTTGGAGTCGGAATCGGGGTCGGAAATTTTAGAAAGGTCAGAGTCGGAAATTTTGGAAACTCGGAGTTGTGGTCGGATATTTTACCTCCGACTCCGCAACCCTGCCGAAGCAAACGAAACCCAATTTTGGAAACGAAGAAAATGGTATCTTGCATGAAGAAGTTAATGCTGATGTTTATAGAAGTTTTGAGACTACTGTCGCCCAAGGTAGGGGGAAAAGTTGGCTTAAAAACGGTGCGTACAGTCCGATTTCTACCTTCAAGTTGTTCGCATACTCGTTCCAGCTCTTTCACTCGCCGCTCGGCTGTTTCTTTAGCCTCATCAAGCTGTGCAAAAACACACACGAAAAACAAATATTTGAATATTTACCGTCAGCACAGCGATTAACACGGTAAAGATGGAAGTGTTTACAAATGATCAGTAATCACTAGCATATAATAATTCCTAAACAGGGTGAGCTTTCAAAGTTACGGAAATGATCGCTGTTGTTATTCTTACAGCAAGATTTCTCTGCGTTGCAACAACAATTCAGCATAAAAGCCAAAGGCTACAGTATACTCTGTTCAAGGAATTTACAAGATACAAAAACCAAAACTAAACTATGATTCCACCATTTCTGTAGCATTTCTTACTGTCCGCAAAAATCAAAAAATTTTCAAATGCATTTCTTGAAGCGATTTCATACAAACTTTTCAGCTTCTTGTAATTTCAATCACACACTGGAATAGTTGCTTTCACTAAGCACAACGCTATAAAAAATAAGAATTACGAAACCGCGCAGTTTCCGGTTATTTTTCACTTGCTTCAAAAATTGTTGACGAATTACTTTGTTTCAACCTTTAGAATAATTTTTTTGACCTTGAGGGCTTTACTTTTGCTTGCAGAAAAATTCAAATTTTAAAGTTGTACAATTCCAATCAAAACGTAGACTCAAAAATTCAAACGAAATATTTAAAAGTATATTTTTAGCCATCAGTTCTCAACCGGGACACACTGGGACATTTTCTACAAAGCAAACAAATTACCTCCTTGATCTTCGTTTGGGATGAGTCTCTATCAGTGTCATATAAGTCTAAACAAAAAAGTTTTGATGTTAAAAAATCGGTAATATGTGGGTGGAAAATGAAGCTTACTTGAAAAGCATACCCTAGAACAGCCGATCAGAAAGAAATAGAAGGATGACAAGACACAAAGTGCAATCCATGGAAAAGCTGCTTTTGTTTAGCATTCCAACCGGCGTTATTGCACGATACAATGTGTCTGCATGAAATTGTTGAGGCAAATCAGGTAATCTGTGGGTGTGCGATTCCGTTTAAACTTTACTATCACCAGGCCAGGGCATTGAAAAGCAAACAAATATGCGAAGCACGTCGCGCAAAACCGTTAATTCTGGGCCAATTGTTTCGCAAGACGTAGCAGTCTTAATTCGTACTAAATAATTGGCTATGCTGTTCTTATTCCAACTTATCCTAATTCGTGGCGTAGTGACTACCAGGTCTGCATTATGCTTTGTTAAACAAATCGAACTTGTCGCTGGTGATTTTTATTTAGTGTTTTAAAGATGTTTCGCCCATTTATTCAAGTAGGCTTCCTGAAGGGCAGTATTGAGGCGCAAGTAAGTGCAGGTTACAATTAACAAAGAAACAATAGACAACTGTGGCTTGCATTGACAGAAAATACAATTAATAAAGCGCCTGAAGGACATATGGAAGGTAGCGTTTAACTACAAAATTACCGCAGAAAGCTGTCGATAACAACTGAACGATCTAATGAAAGAAAATTAATGGTAAAACAAGCAACGCACAGTGTTCAGCAAAGTCATCACAACCAAGCTTTGGTTCACTGTAATGACTGGTAAGGAATGCAGACTGAAGCAAGTGTTTGTGACGAAGCGCATAACAATTGCCCACTATATTTTGTTATTTGTTACTTGTATTTACTTTTGACCAAAATACTGCCTGGAGTATGCGTTCTGGTGCACGTGACGTCGGAAAAAATGTAACTAAAAGACATCAAAGGGAACCGTCTATTTGTCCGCATCGCCTATAAATCATTGTACGCCGAAAATTGTTGATTTTGAGTTTCTAGCGGCACCAAGCGGAAAGCTATTCGTGAAAGCCTCCCACTGCTTTTCAATACAACTGGCATTGAACAAACAAATAGCAATGAGTCAACGCAAACCATAAATATTTTGCTTTTGAAAGCTTCTCTCTCAGGCTAGGCAGTGAGTCACCAAGACCGCAGTGTTCACTGTGAAAGTAACTGCGTGACCCACACCACAGAGACAGAGGACACGTACAGCTGGTGGAAAGCCTAAAACAGTTTAATCGAAATTAGGTTATAACATTATTTTGTGGTTTTTGGTATAAAACAGCGGATAAAGCTAAAGCCGGTTAAAATCTTTTGATTGGTACTCAAACGTCCTTGAAAGCTCCTTTGATGCGAACCCTCGATTTCGCTTTGCGATCAGTAAAAGTGAATACGTCAGCGTACAATGATCGTGCTATGAACCCTGTAAAGAGAAATGATGCAAGCAGGAACTGCCGATAAAGATCAACAGTATACGAAGTATGGCGCACAAGCATTGCAAGTACTGAAACCCCAGCTTTTGTTTGTATGTCTGCTTTTTTGTTGCAAATTTGCCCTTTCAAAAGTTTATATTATATTTCCGCACTTATTGGGAAAGGTTGATTGTACTCACAAGCAGTCGTTATCAGAGTTATAAATAAGGATGAGCTCAAGGACATCTTCAAGGATTAACAGAACTCTGTCAATCGGGCACATTTAGTAAAAGAGCTTCTTCAGGCAGCAAGCACTTATTGCAACAACTCAGCAAAAAGCAAATTAACAAACTGTTTCTCAAATGCAATTCGCTGGTGGTAATCGTGCATGACTGACATACAGTGCTGTTTCAACTGAGATTGCAGACGACACACTACATGTTTTCAAAAACATGTCGATTTTTTATAATCAACACTTGTGGAGATAAAATCTTACTTGCATAATGAGCAGATTACGATTGGATTTTTTAATCATTTCTTTTTTTGTGTGGATAAAAATATCCGGTAGTGACATTAAAATCCGCACTTTTCTACTATTTGCTTTTTTCTTATATTTTGGTAACCGCATATTCTTTCACCCTACTGATTGTGGTCTCTTGTTCCGCAATGACTTCATCGAGATCACAAAGCTTCAATTTTAAATATTTTTTAACAGGTTGACTTCGGCGTTTATGAAGAGGACAGACAAGTGTTTCATCAAACTGTTTGTTGGAGAATACTCTGCCACTGCATCTGTAGTAAAATACAACTAAAACAACCACTTAACGACTCTGTTCAGTCAGGTATAAAGCTAGTGTACATTTATATTGCATACACAGCGCACTGATAATCACGCACCGTCACAAATACTGCGATTTCAGCTTACAAGCGATGATAGCGCGTCGCGTATGAGAAGCACAGCGTGGTAAGATACAGCAAGTACAGCACACCAGCAACTGATCAAGTGCCTGGAACTTCTGCAGAAGCAGCACACAACGAATTCGCGTGATCTGAGTGTATGCTGTTCTTTTGAAGGCCAGGAAATGTTTTCCGAACGGCAGCATCACTGAAAGGCATTTACAAACCGGACCTCGAACTTATGTTGCAGAGTAGCCGTACAAGACTTGCAGCAATGTTACAATTACACTGGTAGTTTTGAACGCAAATGACCCACGGTGGTACATTCAGCAATGAACTGCTATTAACCATCACGTTCTCCTGTGCATGAAGTGGCAAGCATACGCCAAGCTACGTACGCTCGTGTTGAACGACTGATGTAGCCTCAGGCGTCTGCTGTTTTGGCCTGCGATCCCAGCAGGTAGAGACAGTATGTCAAATATGGACCTATGTGTCTTGCAGGCAAAACTCACAGAAACGTGATGAAGCAAACCAGTGAAATCAATCAGCAACAATGGCTGGTCTTGGCATACGATAAGTTTTTTAGTTTCGATTTTTATACCGGTTGCGAAATAACAAAAGTAAAAAATGTTTTGAAAGCAGTAAAGAAAAGTTGTGTATTTATCATTTGCGTGCGAATGGCACTAAAAAACTAAGAAGAAATTCTACTGCATTACAAAAGATTCGTCCGCAACTTTAAAACTAACGAACGTTTCACTGAACTCACAAGCATGTCATTGCTCTACGTTCTGTTGACAAAATCTTTTTTTTTTCCTGGGGCATTTCGGTGATTTGTCCCGTAATGGTATTAAAACTCGCTGTAACAGTATTCACTAGCCTACCTTTTCAGACATTATGACCGAATTGACCCAATTTAACTTTTTCGGTCGCTTAAAAAAATCAGTCTATGACCGAAAAAATCAACCCAGGACTAAATAATTTTCTGATGGAACCCACTTTCAACATGTAATGTTGACACCACAAAACAATTTTCTAAACCAATGAAAACCACTCAATGTCTGTTTTACTGCTAACTTCACCTTTCTGTCTTCCCACAGAAGGAAATAGATTTGCATTTACCAAAACTAAAGCAAGCATTTTTGGAAAATTTTCTTCATGGCACTCTGACTAGAGTGGAACTTTTTCAAAGAATTGATAATCATTTTAAATATCTTGTTGAGGAATTGTACAAATGGAAATAAAGATGTTTATGTTTGCTGCATTACGACGCATCCACTACAGCCACTTTCGTATTGATTCACAAATAGTGATTGTCAACAGAAGCAAAACCCACCCGAAAAAAATGTGTTTGGTCGTAGTGGCGGAAAGCTAACCTTTTCGGGAAGGCTAATATAGTAATTTTGTTTCTTTCGTTACGCGCGTATATCTTAAAAAACAAGCAGGTGCAAAAACGAGGGTGTAATACCAAGACTGATCTTTCGCAGCATCTTTATCTGGTCTATTATAATGTAAGGAATTAGTATAGGTGCATTTTCATGCAGCGTACAAGCACCTATATAAGCGGGTGCTCTTTCACACGTAACGCATCACCACGACTAACAAAAGAGGTTATTCAAGCAATCGTATAAAATAGAAATGGTTCATGCAACCAGGCACATAATATATGCAACAAGAACAATTGCGGTCGCATATTGTTTCCTCGCGTGCTGTTCGTTATGTTTGCATTGGCGCCCGGGCAGTGGATGGTATTAAACTTCCATTCGGCGTTCACAGTTCGCTTAAATCTGCAATTGTGTTGTCCAACTCTTCCTTCACCTTCAAGTACTTCTCTTCGGAGGCTTCGAGATCAGCTGAAGAGAAAATCAACCATTTTTTGGTTGTTTTTTCAGGTACATCGCAACCCGAAAGCAATCTACAGACCCTTCTTCTGTTGGTAGTATTTTATGTATCATTCGTACAAACTGCGTTTGCATGACGAAAGACTTTGCATGTGCTTAGACAGTGTTTAAAAATCTCAGTAAAAGCAAAATTGCAAGGCGTTTCAAGTAATGAAGAGAAAATGTTGATGGGTGCGAAAGTTACATTCACTCAATCCTCCATTCTTTAGCAAGAAAGAACTGTTTTTGAATGTAGCAAATTGCAAGTAACTTCAAAACTGCTTGTTTCTGCAGTAGAAAAATAAATCGAGCAACGCAAAAGTCTGTCCACAATTGAGGGGCCTTTGTTGCTGCATCTCATGGGTGTGCAAAAAGGTATTTTTGCCGCAAAGCCTGGTCAACAAATCAACGACCTCAGCTGTATGCTTCACTGTGAAAAAGGTTTCAAGCGAAAACAATCTGGTGTCATCCGCGAAAAGAGGTTAATGCTTTATGACCCGGATTTCAAAACAGCTGGAGCACCCGGAGCAGTTCTTTTCGAACAGCAGTCGGTGACTAAGTCTGTAGATTACTTGCGAGAGAAGAAATAAGAAGGCTATGCACGCAGCAGCCCATTTCTAAGATATTCTCCTTCTGTTGCTGTTTCTCGATGGGTTTTCTAGAAAACTGCGTCTATTTCCACAGTCATGATATCATCAACAAATCTTTAAAGCAACGTTACGGAGATGAATCACTTAATAAAAATAGTACAACAGTAAGTTTTCGTTTACTGTGGAAGTTAGTTCAGCAGTGCCGAAAGGCTTGCACATTGCTCCTTGCAATTAAAAAAGGAATGGTAATTTTTTGGCATTGCGCCATTTTGACTGTCCAGGTTTTCTCCAAGCAAGCAATTCCGAATTGCATGTAACAGGTCGAATGCCAGTCAGACCCCTCGCGTTCCGCACCCACAGTTGCCAGTCTTTCTTGAATACAAAGCTGTCAACCAACCGTTGCAGCAGTTTTAATAAAAGGCTAGGTTGATTTCACCCTCAACCATACGATCCCCTCATTTCGTCACCGTCTTGAAATGCCAGGTTTTAAATTTTTCGACATTGCAATTTTTCAGGTAAAAAAACTTTTCTTTCGACTCCTTTCATCCTTGTAAAAAAACGCTCTTTCACTGTCGGTCAAGCTCTTCAAGATGAATTTTCAGAGGGAAACGCCTCGGCAGATGTGCACTCATTTCTTGATTCTTCCCTTACTCTGCATGTTCCGCTTAACGCTCCCGACATGGGCGTCGGAAGGGGGGGAGAGGGAGAATCTTTTTCTTTAGATAATGATATCTCGGTCACTAACAGGAAGTTTCCCTAGTCATACGTCAGCAAATATATCAGAAAATTTTGGGATCATTATCATATAATTATAGTAATCAATACAACTGCAATTATAGTTGGCTATGCTTGATTTTCGCAGATTCTGTAGATTTTTACTTCAACTTTACTTGGCGGAAAGATTGAAAGCTACCTCCAAAGGGTTGGGCTGGTGGCCAAGCGCACCTAACTGCCCATATGTCAACGTTGCAACAGATAAAACATTAGATATCAAAGAAATTCCGAGTTTTTGCGCGAGGTGAGCATGTGTTGTTACAAGTCTGTAGAATAATTGCTACATTAAGCGAAAGATAAGACTAAGTATGTTGCTGGGAATGAAAACGTAACTAAACGGCCAAGGCGCTTCGTCATCGAAAAATCCGCGACTTTCCTTTTAAGTTTGAAACAATCGTGTACATTATTGCAGTTATATGCAACCATCACTGGATATTTGGGTCCCTTGCCACAACATCCAAATTACGGTCTTTTCAAAAGATTTTTGACTGCGCGAGCGTCAATGCAACTGAATTTGCGTTTAAACAATGATTAACCAATCATGATTGCTCTTGTACGAGATGGGCGAATCCGATTCAGCGTGTGATGCATAAACAGCACTTTTAACTATGTTTGACAAAAAGGCAATTGCGTTTGTTTAGATGAAACCACATTAAGTTTTACGGATGCAAGGTGTTCCATTGCTGACAACAGGCAAAATCCAGCTGCACATCTGGTGTGCAACAAGGTAGGGGCAGCACAAACGAAATTGCTTCTTCGCTCCTAACGGCACCCACATGCACATTCACTAACCATGCATTTGATGCAGTACGACAATAATAGTGGGAACTTATAGCGCGAAACTTTCGTTTATCATGTTATGTGGTCGTGGCATGCTGTGCAAAAAAAAAAAAAACGAAA
>JGI24022J15233_10007437_pt1 | contig 12062 bp, 4 predicted proteins | sample Ectturendosymbi2_FD_15233 | JGI IMG/M metagenome (IMG submission 15233)
GCCTCCCGCAGTGATTCGGCGCCCCCATAGTGATTCGGCGCCCGGGGAGTTGTGGCCCCCTTGCCCCTCTCGTTACGCCCCTGGTTTCAGTTCAAAGGCACTTTTATTTCGCTTTCCGTAGTGTCAGGAATTGGAGCACAGCGTGCTTTGCTGTTTGTTTTTCTTAGTCGAATCTTTAATTTTCTGCAAAGTATATGCGCGGATGAGCACTATCCTCAACGCTAAGTACGGCAACCTTGGTCTTTGCTGGATTTTGCGGTGCTACATGTTTACTTCGGGGACAGAAAATGGGATGCACCTTATTGGCTTGCCAGTAATTGAAGTTCAAGTGACGCCAGCAATCATCCCAAGATTGCATTTTGGACTCTTTTAACGTTTGAGTCGCAGACTCTCGCCTTTGTAGGCGTATTGTGAATGCAAAGAAAGGCTCGTTTTTATCTGAATCTAGTGTTTTAAGATAAATTCTTTGCATGGGTAGCATTTACCTCCTGGTTCATCCAGGGAGTTAGTGTTTGTAGTCACGTCGAAATGCTTATCACAACTTACTGGAATAACTGATAAAATGAAAGCTGCTTTGACGAACAGCTGCTCCTCTTCTACATCCACTATGCATTCCTTATGATGTAGGAACAGGGAAGATACATTGTCTGTAAGGTTTTTCTTGCATCCTCTTCCACCAAGTTTTCCCACTTTATTCGGTTGCTCGGTAGGACCTCTTGGTTTTGCGCGTTAGTAGGAACTGTGTTTAGTCTTACAGACGCATTTGCAGTCTGAAAATGTAGTGGCTTCTGCGTCACTATTTCACTATGAATGAATTTGTTCTTATTCGATAAAGCTTTACGTTAGGAACAGAGCCGGATTTAGGGGAAGTCAAAGTGGGCACCTGCCCAGGGGCCTCCAGAAACCGGGGTCATCCACATTCACGAGCCGTGAGGTCCCTGGTTAAGGCTAATTTAACATATGTAATGTGAATAATCATAAAAATAGCTAATAACAACAGTATTAAGAAACAAACAAAAGTTTATATTTATTGAAATTATTTTCATTTTTTCTTTTTTTACTGACGGAAAACTACAAACAACAGAACGAAAGCATTATAAATGTTTGTTTGCAGTAATGATGGCCAAGGTGCCCACCAAAGCTGGTCTGGGGCCTCCACATGCCTAAATCCGGCCTTGGTAAGGAATGCAAGTCTGCAAACGAATTACTGCACGTCGCGTTGTTGTTTCGATGAGCATTAACATGCACAAACTCGAACGGATACTGACAGGGATGTAGTGCCAACAAAAAAAGGTTTGGGAACGCATCCAAAAAATAGCCGTTTTAAAACAGCTTCCGACTCATTTTGAAGCAAGACGTGAAAAAGGTGTGGGAATGCCGTTCCCACGCGTTCCCGCCACACTACACCCCTGGATACTGCTCTAGAAACTGATTTTGGTTGGAGTTCTGTTCCACTTGCGTAGGGAGCAAACCAATCCTTTCGCTTATGTTCACAGAATAACAGAACACACATGCCCTGAAGTGACGAAACCATACGTTAGACCAGTGCTCTTCAACCGGGGTTCCGCGGAACCCTAGGGTTCGCAAAACATGTAGTGGGGTTCTGTGAGGCTTCCCCGTTTTTTAGGGGAAATTAATTTTTTGCTTCAGTGTGTTGATGCGTCTTGTGAATTTTTTAGATCACCGTGCCACTTTCAGACTCCAAGTAGGCTAGTTAGTTTTACAGGAGTTTGAGTGCAGATAGCGGAACAATAGATATTGAGAGTTGCTGCGTTATTTGTTGTTCATAGTTGTGCATATTGTTGCATCACAATTGTATGATGTTGTCGATGTGCAGTTCACAGCGGAGTAGGCTGAGTAGAAAGTAGACTCAACCTGAGTCTATTAGGGAGTAGACTGAGTCACAGACTAGAGCCGCTGTTCAACCTTTGTAGGAAAAAATAAAAACAGCGTGAAACCAATTTTTTATTATTTAGTCAAGTCAGGTGAAGAAAAATAACACATTTTCTTATGTGAAGCGTAATAATAATAACAGCGAGGGTGTGGACGGTGACAGTGGTGTGGGAGGTGGTGTGCAAGCGCACCTCCAAAAGTTTTGATTTGTCAAAAATCTGGGCAAAATACCTGAAAATTTGGGCAAAATCCCTTAATATCTAGGCAAAATTCCTGAAAACCCGGACAAAAATGGGGCCCAAAGTGTGCAGAAAAACAAATTAAGACCGTATTTAAGTTCACACGAAAAAAGATCTTAATAGTCTTTGTGGCAGAAAAATTTATGGCAAAAATCGCACAACTTTTTGGGCAAGTTTGGGAAAATTCGGGCACAAATCCTTCGCGCCCCCAAAAATTTGCTTGCTCCTACACCTATGGACGGTAATGATCAGTGTAGTTCAAATGTAAAAGAGGTACCTAATCCGAAGCGAACCAAATGTAATTCAATTGGTAAACTTAGAAAATGGGACGACACATATTTGAGATATGAGTTCATTTTGCCGGATGACCAAATTCTGAATGTAGCAGCTACATCCCAACAATGCAAGAACAACCGAGTCATTAAATTTCGTGCTTTTCAACTTCTGTAATAACTTTTTATTTGTTGAAGTGTCTAATAGCGAAATATTTTATATTCTTACAAGTAATTCGTGTTTTTAAAATTTTTCTTAATGGGGGTTCCATGAGAAACGCGGAAGTATATCAGGGGTTCCACGATGACAAAAAGGTTGAAGAGCACTGCGTTAGACAGAGCAATAGCTCTCAACCTTTATCTGATCGCGTACCGCATATGTTTTATTGATATCACTGCGTACCATCTATTCCAGTAAAACTCAATTTGCTCAAATGCACTGTTTATCGAAAGGAATCCTTTCACAGCGAAGAATCAGACATTATTATCTTATCAGAGTTAGGGATGTGCACTATGGAACATTCAGTGGTTCTGGTATATTCCGGAAACTTTCTTTCGAATCCAGAATATCGAATCCTATTCCGGAATAACTTGTTAGGAGCACAATGAGCTGATCGCGCAGAGGTTTAGAACGCCACCACTATGCAGTGCTGTGAGCCTGTTAAGTGTTTCTTTCTTTCTCTTACTCAGGAGCACAAAGTGTGCCACTGCAAAATTTATTCCGACTGCAAAACTTATTGAAACCATTTGTTTTGTCAACTTTACAAGTTTTTACGTTTATTCAATCCAAATATATTTCGAATCTAAATATTCGAAAAAACTCTGATTTACTGAAGGATTCGAATCCATAGGATTCGTTATTCCATTATATATGCATCCCTAATCAAAATACTTATTTCGCTTACTGAGTAGATATCATCAGCTCTACCAAGTGCATGCAGTATAACATAGAATTAAATGAACCCACAAACAGTAAAGCTAACATCTAAGAGAGTCTAAGTGAAAAGAATGCTAGCTGCCACTTTGCAAAGGAAAACGCCACCTTTGGAAAAACTAGGAAAAACAAACTATCTAGTGTACAGCAATAGCGTAGCCAGCCCAAAATTCTTTTGGAGCTAAATATTTTGACTTTAAGCGAACAACAGCATTTTGTTTGGGACACCGCCTCTCAAAGAAAAAAACGACAAGATATGCTAAAAATTTTTGGGGGACATGGCCCTCTTACCCCCAGGCTACGCCTATGGTGTAAAGTGACATAACAAACAGAAAAAACAGTGTAGTAAGCTAGAGCAGTGCTTCTCAAGATTTTTTAAGCTTGCGACTGATGCAATTAATGGAATATCGAATCCTATGGATTCGAATTCTTCAGTAATCGAACCCTGAAATCAGAGTTTTTTCAAATATTTAGATTCGAAATATATTGGATTAAATGAATGTTAAAATTTGCAAAGTTGGCAAAACAAACAATTTCCATAAATTTTGCAGGGGCACTCATTTGCGCTCCTGGGTAAGAGAAAGAAAGAAACACTCAACAAGCTCACAGGACTGGGTAGTGACGTAACGAGCTAATTAACAGGTTGTGTGATAGCTGATCAGCGTTCTAAATCTCTGCGTGTTCAGCTCATTTTGGTTGTAACAAGTTATACCGGCACAGGATTCGATATTCTGGATTCGAAATAAAGATTCCGGAATATTACAGAACCTCTAAATGTTCCATAATGCACATCCCTACTTGCGACACACTTTTATTGAAAATTTTTGTTGAGTCCATGAGATATTGTGTTAAAACAAAGATAATTTTGAAAAAGCGAAAAATAAACAAAGTATACACAACACATGCAAATTACTGTTTATGGAAAACTTGAGTTCGGTATTTAGATATTATATGATTTCCCTATGCAACCAATGGAAAATCGGATAATTTTCAAGAAATCTTTTAGTTAAATACCGGAATGTTGTCACATTTTGAAATGTTTCGAGGCATTCCTGAACGAACTTCGTGGACCACCACTGGCCCGCGATCCACTAGTTGAGAAGCGCTGGGCTACAGGATACGTAAGCGTGAAGTGCTTGCAAGAACACATTGACGCCGCCACACGGTGGGTCTACTCTGTGGATGATCGTTCGTGGGCAATAAACAAACCGAAGTAGCGGAAGTAAAACCATCGCAAAACCTTCTGTGTGCTTCGTGGCGCCTCATGATTTTTGTTTTTTTCTAAAAAATGTCTTGCAAAAACAAATTTAAAGCCTTGATGCAAACAATTTACATGTTTCTGTGAGCATCCCCAACCGACGATTTTAGCCTTTTACTTCAAAACCTGACGTTAAAATGTCTTCATTTTTCTTCCCATTGCCGGGTTACTATTTGACGATGAATGAGTGCAGCTATAGCTGGTGCGTTGTTTCAGTGTTTGGCATCTCCTTGTGTTGTCTGTGCTTATCATCTAATATTGGCTCTGTACTACGCTATCACTATTGACTAACCATTTTTGTGTTATCGTGTTATTCGAGTACCCTTGTGATATGGACCATAAGTCTGACGCAAAATAAATCTTGACCTTTCGGAGAGAATCGCTAATTTTCATTATTACTCGGGTACTCTACGGTTGGGTTTGGAGCGTGTACAAGTATGAAGCACAGGGAGAAGTCTTTCAATTTAATCTCAGCATGCACACCTTTCTTCTCGATAAGACCCATCCATTGCCTTGGCTTTCCTACTGGAAGCTGGGGAGCTAGTATATTACCACTGGGAGCTAGTATTACCACCTTCTGAGCAATCATTTTATTTTTCTGATTTCAAAATCCTCGCTTTTGTATCATGCAAAACTTAAAGTTAACATCTTTTCAGCTGCGGTTTTACTTTATCTGCAGATTGGTAGCAGGCGTTATTGCGGCACAACACCTCCCCGTAATTTCACTGCTCCAGCTGGTAGCAACGTCACAATTGAATTCGTTTCAGACCACTCTGACCAACAGAAAGGTTTTATTGTATCATGGAAAAAGAAAAGTAAGATTAATTGAATTATGGTAAATGTATCTCTAAGAGCGATACTGGTTTTATGTCGTTTGAGCGCAATAAGACTTTTTTATGACGAATATAAGAATCCACCTCAAATTACAAAAATACTTGATATGATAGTCTAAGTTTCTGTCATTTCATACAATTTTTTCAAACTTTTGCAAAATAAGAAATTTGAGATCAAATCTTTTTTCCAAACTAGATATGTTTCAAGAAGTTACAAAAAACGTAACTACCAGTTTTCTTTTTTTTCAAGAAATTATCTTTGCTTATTTGCACATTGCAAAACCAGCCAGAAGGGATGAAAGCAGTATTTTACATTAAGCACAAAATCGGTGCTTTACAAAAACGCTTCTTAGCCCAACTGCGTCGATCAGAAACGTTACCAACTACAGTAATCTTCAGTAATTCCGGAGTAGATGTGACGGACATCTTTATTCGAATAATGCGAAGATCGAGATTATGCGAAGACAGTTGCTTCTAGCCGGCGTCAGTGAGGTAGTAAGATATTGGTAAAAATGACTTAAATTGACCACATTACCGGCCCAACGAAAGAATTTCATGGAAATAAATAGCGAATTTATTATGTATTTACACAGCCACATCGGATAAAGTAACCGTGATATCTTGTCAGTTGCAAACAATCTAAGTTGTGAGTAGTCTGTCAGTTGCGAAAAATTGCATCGCAAACTTATCAAATATGATCAGGCGAAGTTATTTCGGGTCACCAGCGGCGAAATGTAAAGCTTGCAGTGACTTAGTGATCAATTCTTCTGCCCCTCCATTTTTTCTACGAACCGCCGCTGTATCGCCGTGAAGCAATTTCAAAAGCAAGTTAAAATAAGAAGTTATAAGGCAGAAAATAGCACGTATAAATTCCTATTTTAATCTTCTGTTTTGGAAAAAGCTTTGTTTCGGGAGCTAAACCCATAAAGGTTCCCTGGGCACTGGAGCAACCGACTGGCAAACCCGGATTGCCAGACGTAAAAAGAGCTATTTCGATCAGGAATAGGCGAAGAACCGGATTTAATAATCCGGATTATCTGGGGTTTTTTTATTAGAATAGACAAACGCTGTAGAAATCATTCGATCCACCAGTTTTATGCGGATTAAGCCAAGATCTGAAAGTTTACTGTTTGAAAGCGGTAATTACATCAGTACTTTAAAAGCTCTATCTACGTCCTGTACGTTTGAAAACGTTACTTACGCCAAAAACGTTTACAAAAACAAGTTAAATCAACTACATTAACACCCGTTCAACGTCTTAAAGTTTTTTTTTCTCTCGTAACCTGTACTGACGTCGCCCGACTGCGGCGACTACTTTCGCGGTGTTTTATCTGACTAACCTTGCTGCGAGCGTGGATTCCCCAACTGAATACCAGTGCAGGCATATGATTTCTTTTTATGTCCATTTACCCAATTATAAGGTCTGCCGATTGGTCGACAGAAACTTTGGCATGGTTATAGCGTTTTCATTTGCAGTGCCAACAGTTTGCATTATTTAAAATAACCTTCTTTGTTATTCCTGTCAATGGCTGTATAGTGTATACTGTTTACATCAGATGATCCCTTCCTGCTTTACAGATTTTCAAAGAGTTTTTGAAAACAGCGATGTCATCAAAAACGTTTCTACACTTGCTTCATGCAGCTTAGGTTTCTAACGCAGTGTTCCCAACATTTTTTTCAGTTACGCCCCACACAATCCTCGCCAAAGTCGTAATCTACCCCCTGAGTCTCTTTCTAAAATGTTTTCCTAGCCAAAACTATAACTTTTTTCCTGCAAACATTTTTACAGGTTCTTGAAATCAGCCATTACAGTTCAAAAATTTTTGTACCTTAAACATCAAACTCTCGCAGTACGGGGTGTGTGCCCCACGTTAGAATTTCTGGTCTAACGAGTGGCGTTACGGGAACATTTTTGTAACTGAATAATCTTGACTGTAGCCTTCAAAAGTAAACTTTCTGCAGAAACCAATTTACACCTTATAACAGTACCATGGGCGTTGGAAAGGGGGTAGAAGAGGCCAAGACTCCTGGCTTTTTAAATCCAATATATTGCTATTAACAGAAAAACGTTTTCTTTTAGTTTCGGAGTTGAAAAAAAAATTTGCCACTGTTGACCCCCGCGGAAAAATCCCCTATTGGCTCCCCTTGAAAAAATCTTTCCAACGTCTATGAACAGTATATATCAAAAAGATCTTTTCTTGGGCAAAGAACTAGTCTCTGTAGATCTGACGTCTAAATAGGTATGATCAACATGCGCAGTAGTATACTTTACATTTTACAATAAGCCATATATTTTTCTCTTCACGTTCATCAGCAGGGACTTTAGGAAATACATATACTGTAGTTTAATATAAAACTTTTAGTACTGTATGATGTAACTTTGAAAACTAAATAAGACTTGCAGCAGTATTATTAGGGGGGGAAGTTAGTTTGTAAGGTCATCTTTTGTAAATCAGAGCTTCGTTTTCGCAATATATTATTTTTTCGTAGGTGCCTGCTCAGACGTGCAGTTTACATGTTGGAACGGCACGTGCATTTCTTTGTCTCTGCATTGTGACGGAGTGAAAGACTGCGCAGACGACAGCGACGAAATCGAATGCGGTGTGTATGTGTTGGGATTTCTGCTCCGAAAACCTATAATAAACAGTCGTTTTAAGAGAATCTTCAATCGAAATTCGTGTTTTTGCAACGTACTATGCTTTATTAAGCAAGAAAGTTGCCAACAGTTTCTATAACGTTACGAGTGATTTTATAGTATTTTTAATTACCTTCAAGAGCATGGCGGTGCACCTTCATTTAGCCATGTCTAAATCTGCTTTTCCAGAAGTAAACTTCCTCATTCTGAAATACCTTTGTTGCTTTCATGTTTACTACGTTTTTTTCAAAATGATAAACTCCAATCAGTAATTGTTCACCTTGTCATTTCATTACATTATGCACTAAGTTTTGCTTACCTTTCTAACAAATAAAACCTGTGCTGATGTTTCTGCAGCACGAAGATCTGGAACCTACAGAGAGTGCGGGAAATCCAACGCTCCACCAGATTTCCCATGGGCAAGTTTGACAGATTTCACGTAAAAAACATCAGTATGTCTACTATACAGAACCGTCGCCAGAAGGTCTTCATTTGGGGGGTTTTATGTTTGTGCAGGGGTTCTTGACATTCCAAAATTTACCAAAACTCCATTGATTTATAGTGTTTCATATTTCAATTTGGGGGGTATTGGAGCTTTGTTTAGGGAGACTAGGCCCAAGACTGCTACTGTACCATCCTTAATTCTGGGTAAAATCATATCAATAGATCAAAAAAATTGGTAGCTTGTATTCTCATGTTAGAATTATTTTGCAGCATGAAACTTCACAACTTTGCTTCAGGCTGCACAGATTATTACAGGCGTGAAAACTGGATAATACTACTAAACAACTACAGAAATGCTGTGCGCATCTTCATGGACAAGCGGATGTATGTGTCATTATGAATTTAAAAAAGGTCGACTTACATACTTCACCAAATTATCAGCAAGGCAAGAACAGCAGAGACAGGTAACCAAAATAGATAGATAATAAATAAAACACAAAAACTGTTAGTCCCAGATAGCAACACGAGATAATGCAAACAGAGTGCCAAAAACGGATTATGCAAATTTTTCATCAACTCTCTTATGCCAGAAATCGAAACACGAATCAGTGCACGTAGGTGGAATCCCAAATGAAAGTCGCAAAATCAAGCTTAAGATTAGCTCATTAAAACAGTTTGCTTGATTCAGCTCTTTCTTTACTGCGTTTGGGTATTATTTTGCAGAACGGAGTAGCATAATTTAAGATCAATACATATGACCTGAAAATAATTAGTGCAATACAAGGAACAATCTGTGGAATACGATGCATGGCATGTGCCACTAGTTTGTGCTTCCAGTGCAAAACTTCGTTTCGTGACAAATGTACCAAGTAGTGGATTTACTTTTGCTGAAGTACAGGTATAAAAAGTCAAAGGTGCTGTGAGAGTGTGAGGAGTATATTTCTATTTTAACAGGACTACAGAGTGATCGGTGGAAGCCAAGCCAAGATTGGTTCATATCCATGGCAAGCGATGTTAGTGCTGCAAAGAACAAGCGAGTCAGAAGCCTTTTTCTGCGGGGCATCTATCATTGCTGAAAGGTGGATCTTGACAGCAGCCCATTGCTTCCTTGCAGCTCCGTAAGTTTTCGATGTCAGAAATAGCTTAATTTTTGCGGTAGGTGTGCTTTAGTGACATCGTTGGTAATACGGATCGTTTATTTGAACGACTGCAAAATAACAGTGTTTTTCAACCTGGATTATGGCATGGGCTTAGAGATGGCACAACCAGGGCTGGATTAAAGTGTTGATGGGACTATTGATTCTGAGAAATTAGGCCCATTCCTAAAATAAGCCCAGATATTAGGCCTCTACAGTCGGTCTGAGTGCGAATGAGTGTCGGACAAACATGCAGCAATGCCGAGAAAATAGGCATTTTTGCACTACAGCATCAGGCTCAACGTCGTTTCAATCCGGCTTTGGGCACAACCATACAAGCAGTGCCTACTAGCAAAACGGAAAAATGATGTTGCAATTTGATATATCCTGGACGGTTTAAAAATAAAAATTCAGTGCAGTTACGTTTAATCAATGGGACGTACTTTACGAAAATATAAGTAGATGGGAAGTGACGATGTTTTTGAGATAGTGATTTGAAAGTTGGCTCTTTTTGGAATTACGATTGGTGGCTATCATACACAATTTCTCTAAAATAAACTTTCTCAGACAAAGGCAGGATCACTCGTGGAAAATCAATGACGTTTTTGGTGTTAAGTCCAGTGGTTCCATGTAGAAACAATCGTGAAAAACGGCCTTTATGAAAACACAATCTACACTTCTTCCCAACCTCTTTGGCCGCGGCACAATTAACAGCTCAATTTTCTTCACACGGCATATGATAGCTAACGACTTAAGCGTAACAAATTGAAACGTTCTCTTTGGAAGTGTCGTATAACACAGGTTCAACAAAGTCGTCAGTTTTGAAAGTTTTGCAGTACACCTGCGATGTCTGGCGGCACACTAGCTGGGAAACGCTGAGCTACAGGATGGGACGTTCGCGTCACTGTGCCACTAAATCAAACCCACAAAACGATGTTTCTGCTCCACGTAACGTCCAATTGTCTAAACAACTTTCTGCTTCGGAGATGCCGGGACTTCGCTAAACAATACTTTAATCAGGCTCTACTGGCGGTAAAACACAAACACAGGTTAAAAACTGGTCAACGTTTCGATATTTGATACAATGTTGGTCAGTTTTTAACTTGTTTTTTTATGTTTTTCCGCCAGTAGAGCTTGATCCCAGTATTGTTTGTCCAATTGCCTAGTATGCTTTAAGTTTCATGGGGTAATTGAAAGTTTTGCATTCCTTTGTACTTTGCCCTGCAAATATGGGCGTCGGAAAGATTTTTCCCAGGTGAGGCCACTAGTGGATTTTTCCAAGAGGTAGCCAAAAGGAGTTTGTCCAGCAGAGGGGGACAACATCGGTGAAATATCATTTTACCAACTCCTGAACTACGAAGAAATATTTTTCTACTGAAACGTTAACAGCAAAGTTTCAAATTTTTGAAAATCCAGGGTGTCTTTGACCCCCTTACGGTACCCGTACCTGCAATTCGTGCGTGTCCGATATAGACGCCACTCCGGGTAAAAGTAAAGGCAATATCAGGTATGCAGAACAAAATATTTGCTTTCAAAATGGTGGAATTTGTTTTGGTTTTAAAAATGTAAACTGAAAAAGCCGACTAAGTGTGTGTGTGAGTACCAGCTTTGGAAAATTCATAATAATTTCAAATACGGATTGGAGAATTCTGGAGATTGTGACAATCTGCCATGCACGTACCGCGTATCGTAGTGGATTTTTTGAAAACCCGTACCTATTTCGAAACGCTCATGAGCAAGATCTGCGGGACAGTTATTTTGGTAGGAGCATTTACGTCCAGGCTCTGACACAGGGGGGATGCAGGGGATGCATCCCCCCACCAGACCTAAACAGGTGTTGACACGACACTTGATTTCATTGAAAATCATCGACAAAAATATTTTTGTACTGCACGCTAAAAATTAACTTGTGCTAACAATTAGTCAAAAATGTTTCTTCGGTTCATTAGATGAGCAGGCTTTATTTGTGGAAGTTGATATAAAATAGTCAATGATCGCATGGGCGTTCGCAGGGTGGGCAAATGCCCGTTTTCCCCCCCTGGAAATTGGGATTAAGAACCAAATATTTCCCGAATAAACTGAAGTCGGCATCTTAAATTCCGATTAATTGATTTTGATTCTTGCAATGGCAGTTTTTTTGCCGGCATGAAACTCATACTGCACAAGAGTCAGGTTCACAGTTACAATGTCATGCAGTGATGGGCTTGCAATTCATTCGTGTCTCTTTCTTTGCCTGTAGAGGCGGGTTGTGGAAGTCGCGAGCGGATTGTTCTGCAGTTAGTCTTTATTGCGTAACAATACCGTGGCAACAAACCGGTAAGGGTTCACTTTATATTACGGTAGCAGGCGTTTTGTTGCATGAGACTGTTGAACGCAGACATCTTGGCAAGTAATGCAGCGAGACAGTGACATGCTGAT
>JGI24022J15233_10007439_pt1 | contig 12062 bp, 8 predicted proteins | sample Ectturendosymbi2_FD_15233 | JGI IMG/M metagenome (IMG submission 15233)
ATACACCATGTAGACAGCATTGTTAAGAAAAAAAAAAACTAATCGTTAATTTTTTTAAATTTGCTGCAGGTTTCAGCGAGTAGCACAGACCCTGAAGAACGCAGTTTGCGTACACTCCTGGCTCAGTTCTATGTCACACTTCACGAATCGACAATCAGTTGAATACCGTTGCCCTGATCTTTGTTCAGTGGCGTAGCCAGCTCAAAATTTTTGGGGGACCTTTTGACTTTAAACGAGCAACAATATTTTGTTTGGGACACCGCCTCTCAAAGAACAAAATGACAAGGTATGCTACAAATTTGGGCTCCCTTGGCCCCCATGGCTACGTCTATGTTTTTGTTAACAGCATCGACACCGTATGACCTCACCATACCGACTCTCAGTTTACTTGTTAGCAAAATCAAACCTACTGCTTGAGTACGATCGGTGACGTAGCAGGCTGCGCAAGTTGCACAACCTGAACAGTTCCACAAAATTCAAATCTAACATTAACAAAATCTGGAATCGCCGCTGGCTTGCTATTTTTGTATGTTACTAATTTTAATTTTAAAACGTTACGGAGGTAATACAATTCAAGTGTGCACGTTATTGCATCTTCAGTGTGCAATTTTAGAAAGCGTCTGTTATGTGTTGTATCATGCCCATTCAATTACACAAAAACAGTTGAAAGCTGCGCAAGGAGTCATTTCTGGTGGGTCGTGCTACTGGGAGTCTTACGCAAGGTTTTTGCAACCAGATCAACTAGCAAAGCTTGTTCAATGTTCCATCAATGTGACTAGAAGCACCGCTCGAGACATGTTTNAGCGCAACCACACAACATTTGATTGCGCAGACAACGGATTCACCTACAGNTCCTCTGAAACTTAGAAAAAAAGACAACACTAATACACATCAAATCAAGTAGGTATAATTGATCATTATGCGTATAATGATCAAGTAGGTATAATTGATCATTATGCGTATAATGGTTAAACTTTGATGAAACCTCTGTTGCGATCTTAAGAAACCACCAGCATACAGTAATAAGTCGACTTTTGAAAGTTAGTTACGAAAAGTGATGCGAAACAACTGAAGGAAATTCCAAAGAAACACCATAGAACTGGGCTGTATAACGTTCTACTCGTCAGTCATTCCTAATAGACATTAGGTATTGCACATTGTCAAACGTTCTGCACTACCGCTCTTGGTCCAACAGAATATATTTGCCTGGTACCGCACACGTTTCAGGCTTGAAGCCGGAGACGTCTGTTGTTTACAAACACTTTTAAACCTGCAACAAAAATTGAATCGGTTGGTTCTTGCCCACAGGCGCTTCATACACTAATATTTCTCTGTTCGTACTACAGTGGCAATTAAAACAACGAACCCAGCACTTACCGTGCGTGTCTGTGCCAGGCAACGTTTTTTTCCAAAAACATTTTACTTTGTCGTTTCTACTAATGGTTGTTTTTCAGGTTGAGCTTGGTCACTCCTAATTTTGTTGTGGCGTTATAATCTTCTTGGCGGCCTTGTTCTTCGGCAATCAAGAGAATGCGAATTTCAGCGAACGCTCTTCTAAAATGTCAGTTGACATATTCCGCAGAAATTTGCTCTCTAGGCTTAGGCCGGTTCGCAAAACAACATTCCGCAATTTTGCGCTCTCGAAAACGAGCAGTTTGACAACGAAGAAACAGGCAAGAGAAAAAGTGGTCAGCGCAGATCAAAAAAGATATACAATGCTCTTACTTTTTGGCCGTCGACCGAGCCTGGCGAAATACAAAGACAGCAGAACACGAAGAGAAAAAGGAAATTTAGCCTCAACGTCGTAATCTTGCGGTTTCAAGTGCGGTCACGCGTGAAGCGCAAATAACCGGGAGAAATGAAGAATTCGGTTAAAATTGTACGTTTGCTGTAGCTTATTTAAAGGCTGCTTTGTATTTCTGCTGCTTTGCACCGCAGCATTTGAACCATACCATTTGGTGGGAGACAAATTAGTCATTTCACGTGATTTTAAAAAAATACAGCAGAAGTATTCAGTGCAGCCGGAGCCGTCATGTGCGTCTGGTAATTGAAGTTTATTTTCAAGTCGCAAACATTGCGCATGATATCGCAAGATTTTGTGAGTAATCAGCTTGTCAAACAAATATATCATTTTACTCAGTGCATGACATTTCGTCTGGTTGTAGTTTTAACAAGCCTTTTGTGCGTGAAGTACGTCGGCATACTTTATCGGATCGTTTTCACTTTTCCATTCATCCTGAAATCATGAAAAAAAACTTTAGCAAGCCTTCTGAATAATGGATGTTTTTGTGGAAATTCCAAACGCTTCTTTTTGAGCTCTACCGAAAGCCTTGTAAATCTTTCTTTTTAATTGCTACTGCTCAGCTATGTCTGGAGATTTCATTGCTGTTTTAATCTAAAAAGAATGTTGTTAGTCTTTTCTTACCACTTAAAACGGGATCACCAAACCTTTCATTCAGCTTCAGGTATTATTGCTTTGTTCCGCCTGTGTCATGAAGATGTCAGAGCGAACTTGTTTTGACCAGCTAGCACGTACTTGGAATACAGGAGGTAACAAATGAAGCCGTACGTACGCGAGAGTTTATCTGTCGACGGTAACGCCTGTCGCACAACAAATTTTGTCGCCAACTGGCCAGGCTGTTGTTGGGTAAAGGCCCAATGACCAACACAAACAAGAGACGATCGCCTTTGTTTTGTCGTTGCGTTCCCACTGGAAATGTGATTAATCCGCAGACTAATCATAGTGACAGAGTCCACTAGCCCAGGCAGCCACGTATTTAGTTTCCATTGAAACTGCGTTGTGTGAATAGAACTTACAAAGGCGAGCAGAGCGTGACTAATTTAACGCCTATAAGACGGTTCGCGCACCTGTCTATGTGTCTCGGTCTATTTACAATGGAAACCAAGGTCCACTGCAGAGGACAACAATCGATATGCCGGCAACGAACGATAGGTCTTTCAGAAGTTCGTTGTTTTTCCTAATAAAAAAGTGTAAATGTTTCCAGTCAATGTTTAAAGTAGAATTTCGTATGGGTGGAGTTAATTAGAGGTTTTTAGACACTTGGTTGTCCTGAACAACGATTTGCTTTAGTTCTTATTCATTGCCAAAGGGATAGAAAATTGTGTCTAACTTGCAGTGGTACCTAATCTATTGTGGGCACCTGGTTCTCGTTTTAGTCGTGGTGATCAGCAGTACTTGCCTGGCTACGTTGCGGTAATCTTCCCGAAGCTTTCAAATTGTACGGAGAAACTAACTCAGAATGGAATTACGCAGTATTATACAAGCTTCCCTGTAAAGTGTAAACGGTTGTCGTTTCAATGCATCGTGCAGGGAATAAATAGTGAAAATCCCACTTCAGCTGCTTAAGCATTTGAAAAATCTTGTTTAACCAGTACATGCATTTTATGACAATGGATGAATATCTGAGCATACACCAACTAAAAATCTGAAAAGGGTTATTGGGTGCGAAAGCTCGCTTTTCGCGACCACTGCATAGCTCCGACATTACTGTACTTGTCTTTCACATTTGGATGTAACACTTCGCAAGGTCATACCACATCCAATGAAAACTACCCTGAGATTATCGAACTTCTCTTCTCATGCTTCACTCCCCACTCTCCATGCGCACTAAAAGTTGTTGTCAGGGATGGAAAAGATGAAATTGTCTGTTTCTTTTGAGTGTTTATTTTGGTTTCAGAGTATCTTCCAGGCAGCTGCAAACCGATCACAAGCATTCAGAACCATGTTCGAAAGACACGTTTGATACCTGATCGTGTGCGAAGAGCAAACGTTTGATCTTGCTGTTTTGCACTTTGTAGCTGCGGTCGACAAGGCGGTGACTGTCAATCCAGTTTACGCACACAGATTCTGAAGAGGATTGATGATAATGGGCGAAAGCCAAAGCATCCACTGACGCGGGTCGACAGCCACGGAGGTCGGTATTGACTCAACGTTTTTACGATTTTGCTGGCTAATAGTTTTTCCACAGTGTTCCCAATCAAAGAATGCTATATTTTAAAAGTCGACGTCGTGAAAAAAACGATTTTTCTAAGAGATCATAGGGTGTAACGGGCACTTCTTACCCATTGGACCGTTTCAAATCGTACCCATGCTGTAAGTACTGTAGTACCATTCTATCGTCGTTCAGAAGTTCAAGATAAACTATAAATATTGGGGTAAACGTCATTAAACAGACGCCGCAAAGTTTTTTAGTGAAAAAGACGCAATCAACAAAAATAATTTTAAGAAATTATGGAAAAATTGATAAATTCCATCTGTCATAAATATAGGCCACGTGTTTTAGAAGCAACTCCGCGTGAGATAAACTGGTAAATCACATCACTTAACAAATTTTTTTGNTTAGGCTCAGGACAAATTTGGCATATAGCCCTACGCGATGTTTGAAATCAACAAGAAAAGTGACTGCAAGAAAAACGGCCGGTATGCACTTTAAANGAGCTTAAGCGTTTCGTAATGACGATGCACGGAATCATCTTAAAACACTTCGCAGCGCTTAAGCTTCTTACTTTTGCAGTGGCNTGGAAAAACCGAAATAACGTTTCAGNCGCTGCANATCTAGGTACAAGTAATAGGAATCGCTGATAGGCATTTGTGCTTGCTATTCCAAGTGCTTGCTATTGCAATCTTTCCTTCAAAAAGACTTCGCTAGAGTCCTACTTTTTGTTCTGGAAACTGTAAGCCTCATCACAAAAGTGTATTAAAAACTTTACGAACTTAATTGCTGTTCGGTCAGTTGTTTGCAAAATTGCTGGCATTTCGTTTGGAAAAACACGTTTTTGTTGTTACTTATAGCGCAGTATTTCCATATAAATTCGTGCAACTAAATTTACCCGTTATTTCTTTTGTTAACCTTGTTCCTCCCTCGAACATTTGTGGTCGTTTTCATCCGAAATTCATTTTCGTCCAGTGTTTCGAATTCTGCACGAAAGCAACATACGAATTCCATAGTGTACATCACAAAAATTATTATTGGTAATTGAAAGATCGCTGAAGAATAAGAATATATTGATTTGCATGAAAGCTGCGTTGAAATCAGTGTCATGAAGCAGCGTGCAACCTTACCCAGGACGGTAATACATATTACCGATCCAAGGTGTTTTCAAAATTAGCGACCTGGCAATGAAAGAAAATTTGGTTAAATTGATTTTGTTCGTAAGACTTCCTCAGCAGCAAAATTTGCAGTGATGTTTGAGTTTCCTTTTAGCAATAGCTATATAAACGCAAATTCGTTCCGTAACAATTAACCTTACTTGGAAATTTTCACGTGTTCGAAGCGTGTCCCTTGTCGTTCCCTGATGTTGACGATTAAAATATCATGGAGCATTTTCTTGCAAAAGTGTTACGTTATAAGGAAAAATTAAGGTAAGCATACCATTTGTCACAACTGGTAACAAAATTGAACATGCTCACTTGCATCAAAAGGGAAGTGTAAAATCCAACAGCTTATTTTCGATGAGTCGGTGTATTTTCAGTAAGAGCAAATAGTGATGGAGCTGATTGTAATCTTAACCAAATGCACTTCGGCAAAGCAAAGTTGTGTTGGCATTTTACATGCTAATGCAAAGTAGAAAATAAACCTGATATATTGAATCGATGGAATGTGAATGCTTCTATACTGAAGTAATACAACAAGGTTAAATAAGGATATTTTGAAGATACAAAATTTTGAAAAACCTAGTAAAATCTAAAAACTAAAAAGCATTAAAAAATTAATTCTAAATTCCTAATATAAACAGATTAAAGTAAAAAATGCCGTCCCTAACAGAGGTTGCCCGTCCCCACTATAGGTTTGCTTCTGGTCCGAATTGGCTTCGCCAACACTACGACCTTCACATTAGGATTTTCCATGGCGATTTGTTAGTGCGCACTGCTAACCGTAGCGACAAAAACGATGCGCATGGGTGAATAAAACAAATCGAAATATGTTCATTTCAAGCTACGGTCGAGTCGAAGTTAGGAAATCGGGCGAGTCTTTTGCAAGCGACATTTAACTTTTTCGGCGCTTGCCGACCCCTACGACGAAATGATGAACAAAGGCTTGCGCAGGTAGGTTACATTTTGCCGGGATCGAGACGATGTTTACAAACACGTCACCGCTTCTAACACTTGGCAAAATTTGATCTCCTCCGACAACAGAGGCACGTTGTGGAAGCGTGTGAAATACAGACGATCTCCTTGGTGTCTGATTCTTCAACTTTACTACGTGAGAAAACCAATCACGAAACCTTACGACAACATTATTTGAGATACAGTGGTTGCTTTACAATCAGCCTCAGTTATAGATGTCAGATTCAGAAATGTGACCTCCCGAAGTACATTGTGTGACAACACGTGACTCGTAATTAACTACCCCGTAAAATAGTTTTCATCTAACTTTCCAATTTCTAACAGGTCTTCACAAAAACTGTATTTTGGAAAAGCTCCGCATATTTCGAAAGCATCCTAGTCACTATAGATAGGCTGTTTTCAAAGTATGTAACCATTATAAGCTGAAATTCTCAGCACGACGTGCTGGTGATGTGCGACGGAGCGGAGCAGCTGCAGGTGAACACACTGTTTGCTTCATTTACACTGCATTTGGGTAAAATAATTGTTGACTGTGTTCGAAAACACAAGCCTTTCTGTGAGATGATCCAAAGGCCCTCGACTTTGTGTTCCATCATGTCAATGTCTCATGTAAACAAATATTTCTTTGTCTTCATGTTTGAATTGCTTCAACTTGATCTTTTCTTGCCAGCAATAGGGCTGGCCGACATGTCAACCAACTGGTCATTTGTCAATCCTCTGTGTCTCACTCTGAAGCGCCTTTCCCAAGGTAACATGGTTAGTTTACTTTGGACGTTAGTCTGCTCGTGTATGGTGAAAAGGAATTGCTACATTTTACGCATGGCCTTATTTAAATCAATATGGAAGGACTTATTTATATGAGGACCATGCATTAGCAAGCTACGAAGCCTCCAGCCCAGAATGTGTTACTAATTAACCTTGTTCAGACCTTAATGAAATTCTATACTTATAAATGTTTCACGTACAAGTTTAAAATGTTTTCAGACTCTTGAAAAGAATTACGAAAAAGCTTAAAAACATCATCAATTTCCCTGTACTAAAACTGATATTTTGCCAACAACCCACCCTTTTTGAAGTTGATGCCCACGGTTTCACTATCACTTGCTTTTAAAAAATTTGCAATTTTATTAAAACTATTTTCCAGTCAGTGCAAGGCGACAAAATCCCATTTCAAATTAAGAGAGTCACGATAGACTGACTGTTTGTCGCCTCACGTTGAACATCAAAAACGATTCATCAAGGTTGACACGAAATTGTTGATAAAGACCTTTATCGTTAACGTTGCTTACACGCAAAGGCTAAAACCACAATTCAAATAATTTTACTTTCACGATTGTGAAGACGTTTTGGTCCTATGAACATTTGCCGATATATATCTGCGATATTTTGGTTTAGTGATGGTGTAATTTACTGTGTGTACAAGCTACTCTTATGGCTCGCCGGCAGTTTCGCTCTGGACATTTTGGCTCTTACTGTGCCCTATACAGGCTAAACCGTTTCCTCCCACGCTTTTCCTCAATCTTTTTCAATTATTGTGGTCGAACGGCTAAACCAGGTTTCCCAAGTGGGGTCCGTGGCGACTGCACAGGGTGTCCCTGAAGATATGGGAAAAAAACTTGAACATATACATTGCACAGTATGTACACTGTCACAAATATTTACCGCAGCAATTCGTAATCGAAGTGATTTCGCAAGCTTTTGCAATCGCAAATCTTGGTTATTGCGCCATCTTAAAATTCGCAGTCAAGTTATTCACAATGATTCTCGCATTCCGCCTATATGACGTAATAATTAATCATATGATTCATCCCCAGTCATATGATTTGTCGCTATTTATGTTCGCGCTTTGCTAAGATCATTCCCGAATTCTCCATTCTGTTTATTCCTTTATTCATTTCGTAGTATCTTTGCGCTGGTCCGGCGGAAAAGTTGATACGACATAAGATTAGGGGCTGATAAAAAATAGATTCACACATAAGCTTCCATGGCCCAAAACAATTGTGAAACCATGGGCTAAACAACGTCTCTGGCCACTCTTAACTTATTTGTCCGGAGTAAAAGCGGTTTGCCCATTTTTTTCTTGCTGCAAGTTTCTTGCGGGTGATTTGCGTTGCCTTTCACCGCAGAAGATGTTTAACGGCGGAGGGCCGTTGTTTTCGGCTTCGCTGGCCACAACTGACCCGTGGAGCAAAGTCGGACCATCATTGTATTCCAATATCTCGTGTGTCGCTGTCTGTATTAACATAGGAAGCACAAAGACATATTTTAATCTCAGATGCTTCGGCGGTTGACCGGCGAACGTCTCCTTCCGAATGAAAATTTCACACGCACGCCACTGGCCAACAGCATGGCTGCAGCCAAAACGAGTTGTTCACCAGCTGGCGTTAGCTGGATAAACGCTTTTTCCATGAGGTTGGTGTGACGGTGGCAGAAACCAAACTTTTTCTTCACGATCCTGTTTGACGATAAGTTTCACTTGACTAATTTGGCCAACGCAAAAACAGTAGATCAGCCATCCCAAACTCTGACTGGAATTTTCAAGGGTGTTGTAGTTGCTGTCAGCCAGTTGAACTCATTGGTGCATAACACGTTAGAAAACAAGAGCTTGCTCTTATGCTTGAAGTTGGTTCAAGAACCTGGCGCTGGGTACACTATTTTCCCTCTATGCGGTAAAATAGCTTGCGTGCTTTACTTTACACGCTCATCTTAGCACTTTTTAGGCTGCTTCAACATCACCGGCCTTCTCCATCTATGAGCTTTATTTTGTTATTGTTGGTTGCATCTGTTGTCAAAAGCATGTCATTCGCTCTCGTGTCTAGCGTTGTTTTGACGAAACAAGCGACAGGTCGTGTTACGGCTTGCTGATGCGTTGTAACGTAGTCTTCAACTGTGGTGGCCCTGAGTGGTTTGTCGTGGGATGTCAAGTCACGTGACCCGTCTCTGGTTCACTGTTATTTGACGCGGCTCTGTCACTGATACTTCTGGGATCGACCCTCCGAAACAGAAATGCGATGTTTGAAATGGTGGCTGGATTCATGTTGAGAACAAGTGTTGCCAAAAATTTTGCTAACAGGAAAAAGATGGGTCGATTCATTTTGTGTTGATGAGGAGAACCTTACCTTTACCAATGCCAAAACATACACAGTACAATCATCTTCACGACTTGAGCTCGGTACTATACACAGCAGTGTACACATGCAGCTGGTATCCCAAATACAAGTCAAATCGAACAAACAAAGTTGGGCGCTGAACCATACTTGCGTCTCGGCACAAGTGTAGTCAGATCTGTCATTTCGCTGCGTTCCNGTGTCTTGCACTTAACAATAATTAACAGGGCTGCGACGCAAANTAATTNTATTCAGCTGACATTTCATAGGTTGACTCCTGAACACTGTTTTTTTTTTCACAGAGCTTTCAACTGTTGGATTTTGACCAAAAAACGATATTCTAGAATCTAGATACCTGGTGTCACTTTGTCATCACTTGATCTCATGTTCAGAACAGGTAAGTTATCCTGCACCTTGGCGTCGGTTTCCCCAGCCCTGCGCATGCAATTATTTTTCTTTGAAAAATAGCGCAAATTGGCATGAAACTTTATTTGAATGAAATTTTTTGAGCAAGTTTTGCACAAACTATTCTACACGGTTGTCTAATGAGCTATAGTATACGAATGAAGTGTGTCAAACATGGCTGATGCCCAGTAGCAATAAGAGGTTTTAATGCTTGCTTTCTTTTCTACAGACTAGGAAATTGTGTTTGTTGGCCATAGACCAAATTCAGGTAGATACCAGACTGGGCAAACTGCTCTCGGGTTTTCGTGCTGAACGTATTGACCCAACAGAAATTGTATCGGTTTTACATCACTTCCTGCACATATTTGGTAAACAGAAAAATAACCGGCTTTTATTTTTTGCAATTATGTCATGCATTTATGGCTCAAATTCCCGCAAGCGTAACCACTGAACCGCAGGAATGAGGTATTTTGCAATGGCAGCGCGCCACCGACAGCTGCCAGACCATCACAACATGCCCATAGCCGGTATAGCTACGTAGAAAGCAAGAAATTCAATTCACCTAGTCACGAGACTTCCGGTTTTGGCGTGTTTGCTGCTTCTAAAAAGCTATTTGAATGACCACTGCCTCATTAACCGCGTGACGTCAGTGCGATCCAATAAGCTGGATTGTTACGGTGTTGACTGACGTACGTCATACCACGTGACACCTAAGGAGAAAGGGCAGCACCTGTGGCTGCGCAGATGACAGAGCGCGACATTTTTTGACTTTGTTTGTTGGCAACATTTCTCGATTCTTTGACCTTGACAAATATAGCTTTTGTATTTATACGTGGCAATCTTCACAACTGTTTTGGAAAGGCAAACACAGAAAAGTTACAAATATGGCAGCATTTTAAGAGTGTTTTCGCTGATCATGCTGGTGACAGTTCGAACTTTGTCAGTTGCGCCAGCGCTTCGCTGCGTGTGCAATCAGTGCTCTTTCTATATGCGGAGTGAATGCAGCATTAAAAATACTGAGCATCTGTCTTATTCCGCCTTGAAATGTTGCAATTATAACTCAAAAGTTACAAAACAACCTTGGAAAATACTGGTTTACTGAAACGTGAAAGTGTATATTGGTAAAATTTCGCTGTTTGCGAATTCGACAAACACCGATGAAGCAGCATAAAGTTGCAAAGCCTTAACTCGCAACAACTGTCTGCAAGTTCTTGGTGTACTTGCCATCGAGAAGCCTGTCTGGAGATTCATCTGAAATTCCACGCTGAGTTTACAATCAGTATGTGCTGTTATGCTTGAACAGTATCGTTAGATTGTGCGCACTCCCGGTACCTTCCTTCCCAGGCTTTGTCTCTGACGCCAGTCGGAGAAATTGCCTTTGACGGGATTTCCCCATGGTATCACTGAATGCAAGGTAGACGGTTATTTGCAGCACAACGCAACACAGCAATACTTGCTCACGGGCATGGAGATTCCGAAGCGATATTTCAACGGTATCTGCCTCATTTAGAATCTTATGAAGTTACCTTATTTTAAGTTTGATTTGCAAGCAACGTTGGCTATCACTCTCATTGCTTTTTCTACTTACGTCGGACTTTACAAGCATGCTGCTGAGTTTTCTTAATTCTTGACATAACATTGTCTTTTATCCATAGTGTAATCTGGAAAAACCTGAAAATTCGCACACGGCCGTGAAAAACTCTGTGGAGCAATGCGTATTCTCAAATAAAAGTAATGACATGGTGTGATTCTTCGCAACATCCAAGGGTTGCAGTATTTTTCACTCAAGCGTATAACACGCTTGGAGAGGCACGCCGCTTTATTTTCGCACTCAGGTACATTCAAGCACTTTTCCCAACTTGGACAGAGAAACTGTGACGACAACTCGTAAATGGATCCTGGAGAAGTATTCCATTTTCAACGCCAAGGAACGTAAAATCATTCTTGAACTGAACAAAATTTGTCCTAGTAACGTTGTTACCCAATATGGCAACCCAAGCGAACAGAACAATAGCCGGTGCTAATCACTCTGTTTCATTGGCAAACTTTACATCCTACAGCCGATTGCTACTATGTTAAGAGAGGCGGTACTTTTCCATAGATTCAACGACGACATAATTCGGATTACCACACCAGAAACGTCTACGAATGGACGCATCCGATAGGCACTCACTTCAGCATTTGTCCACAATTGTTTGGAAGTAACGTTTCGCCAGGCCTACACAGTTTACCAGACGGGCGAAGTAGAATTCCTCGCCGTTAGTCAATGCACAGCCACTGAAAATAATTTTGGGTTGGTCACTAACGGTTTTGTAAAACCCACAGAAGCCAGTTCATTGCGCGAAATCACACCACCAAAACGCAACATTTAAGTCAATCTTATTCGGAGAGGCAATAAGACTGAGGCGACTCAACCAAAGGAAAGAAGACAAAAAATTAAATACGAAGGCATTGAAAGACCT
>JGI24022J15233_10007443_pt1 | contig 12061 bp, 14 predicted proteins | sample Ectturendosymbi2_FD_15233 | JGI IMG/M metagenome (IMG submission 15233)
ATAGTGAACAGTGTCGCCACGGATCAAAGGAACATTTGAATAAGGACGTTTGCCAAGCAAATCTTTGACAGTTTTCCAGAAGTCAGGTCGAGATGTCGATACTGAATCAAGCTTACTGAGAACAAATTGGTTATACTGATTCTTACGATCCTTTATATATCTCTAAATTTTATTTCGCAGGCGATTATTGGCAAGACGGTGATTGCGACATTGTGTCTGACGCCATTTGGCAAACAATCTACGTTTTCTGCGGATCCTTTTCTTTAGATTTTGTTTGATCCAGGGTTTAGCATCTACGGATGTTGACTGATTCGATTCAATTATTCTAAAGGGAATACAAGTACAAGCACTTGGTTTATTATGTCAGGAATATTAGTCAAGGCAAGGTCTGGTGTAGGAGATGCAGCTATGATATCTTCCCAGGGTGCTATAAGTAAAATTTCATTCAATTTCTGGAAGTCGGCTAGAGACTAATCCCAGCATTTGATGAATAAAGGGAAATGGGTACAAAATTTTAAATTTAATTCTAAAAAAATTGGAGAGTTGGTCAAGATTTCCTAAAGGAGGTAAAATATCAGAATTTATGACCAGGCGAAGGTTGTTAATTACAAACCAATTAAGAATATTAGTGCACCTAGTGGGTGATTGCATAACCTGGTGAAAATTAAACATGTTAAATAAACGAAATAGCTCAGTTTGTAGATGAAACGGTTTGCCTACAGAATGATCATTAAAGTCACCAGAAAAAATTATGGTGATCGAAGCATCACTCAAAAAGTTCCTGATCACGTTGGAACAACACATACGAAAGAAGAGCCTATCCGCAGCAGCACTATTTAGGGGTTGCCAATATACCGCAAAGAGCAAACGGTTTCGATGGTTTAATTTAAAAATCTAGCCACATAATTTCAACACTGTTCTAAATCACGTCTACGAACACAAAATAAATCACTTTTCACATACGCCGCCACCATGGGAGTTTCGGTCAAGACCGAAAGGTACTGAATAGCCAGACAATGGAATGCACGAATTATCGACATTAGAGCTCAGCCAGCTTTCTGTGACACACAAGATATCAAAATGATGAACAGATGCTGGGACAGCTAATTCATCAAGTTTGTTATGAAACCTTGACGCATAAATACTACGAGCGTTTATATGACAGATTTTTAATTACGGGTGATCATCATAACAAAAGACTAAAAATAAAAAATGATCAAAGATGATAGATACACCTAAAGTAAAGCTTACACATTGACACAATGTATAAAGAGATTAGTCGGCCATTAGTTCACCATCAGCATAAAGACAATAGTTGGTGCCAACAACTCGCCAATGGACTCTCTTCCCCGCTTTGAACAACTTGGCGGCTAGGCTTAGTAGGTTAGCTCTTTGTTTCTGCATCGAGAGCAGAAGGTGACGAGTTATATTTAAATTATATTGTTTAGCTGCACCTGCATGTTTCAGAAGAGAGAACGTATCTCTCATTTTCAAAAGTTTTACCACTGCAGGGCTTGCCTTTGTAGATAAAGTTCCGTTGTATTGCGTAGCGTCTTTCCGACTTGGTAGACGATGAATGTTGCAAAATGTTATTTCCTTCAATTTCTCAGGAGGAAAACCTAACTAATTCGCTATTACGTCACGCACAATTTTCTCCAGATATTCTGAAGTTTCAGAGTTTTGAGTAATTGAGACAACATAAATAAGAACATGGTACTCTTTAGACCGGAGTTCGTCCAAAATACGCTGTTTATGGTGATCAGTTTCAACAGCTTGCAGATGCGTTTGAAGTTTTGAAACAGTTGAATATAACTGCTCAATTTGGTTGTGAGCAAATTCCATACCTTTTTCAGCGTCAACAACGCGGCGAATCAAGTCGCCTTCAATGGTGTCGAGGCGCTTGCTCACTGACTGCAACAGTTCGTAAAGGTCTAGAAGCGTTGGTTCATCAGTAGCTTGTGGCGCAGGCTTTTTGTTGCACAATCTGGTGCTGGTCTCAGACGTCGCCATCACTCGATGATGAAGATGAAACAAGCAAAATTGATGAAATGCACCAACTTAGGGAAATGAGACAAGTAAATGAAAGAATCCAAGAAACTAAACCAACTTGCAAAACGCACAACGCAAGATCCCAGAATTGCAGACCAAATCAGTAGAAACATCCGCGCACTACGAAGGCCAGGCGCAGAATTTAGAGCAGTAGACACCGCACACTGTGAAGGCTGGAAGCAGAAAAAAAATAATTTCTTGGAAATTTGACAAAAACCCAACATGTAACAAGAACATGCGGAATTGTACCACCAAAAGACAAGCGTCACAAAAGTTAATTATGCTATGATATTTTTGGATTATTGACCCTTGTTTGATTTCCTCTTCGTGTAACTCACATTCATTTTCATTTATTTGTTTAAGTCTGTATAAATGGTCATTCATTTTTATTTAAATAATAAAACAAAAAATTAAAATCAATGCGCCTAGCATTTTAGTCTCACTTCACGTTTTGGTTTATGCGTTGCTCGAGATGTTGGTCGATTTGTTGAAAAATGTGTTGGTGAACCGCCAAATTGTTAACATCTTCATTTTGCTCTTTGAATACTATATCCTGGTTTATTTTTTGGTGTCTGTGATGAATGATACCTTGCGTCACCTTTTGCTTAATATTTTTTTCTGATTTAGACTTATTATTTTTATATATATTGCACATCTTTTATTTTATGTATAAATGATTTATATACATTTCATTTACAGGCGACAGCCGAGCATGGGGATGTATTTGAAGGGGCTGTTCGGACCCAAAAGTAGTCCAGAACCGTCAAATATTTGACCCCCTTGTTTCAAATATAGGCCGCTTCCAACTCTGCCGAGTCCAGAGCCTTTGCAACGTTGAGATACAGTCCCTGCCCGCCAGTTTCAACCCTTGCGATGTTTGAGCCTTTTTTAAATACAAGCCGTTTCCCGCAATTTTATTTGTAACAATGTTTCCAGTTGCTTGGCCAATTCCGCCAATAAGTCCAGGTAAAAGAGTTTTTCCAAGAAACGGCAGAACCTTTGAGGCTATTCCCATTAAAGCACCGGGGAATCCCCCTTCAATTTTCATGTTGCAGCGAAGTTGTGCTTTTGACATTTTAATTGTCAGACCCGCTTTGTTGTTATAAGCTTTTGTCATTCCGTTCACTTGTGATTTAGTCAAAGCTAAAATATCGTCGCCACAAAGATCATTGTAACCGAGACGAAATTGACCCAGGTTCTCCAATTTCCATCGCACGTTTCAGATTTTGCTTTTGATTATCTGAAATGTTTACTTGAACGTTTGTATATCTTGTACTCATTTTACTTCGTTTTACTTTATTTATTATATGCAATCTTTTTTCCAATTTCATATTTCCCGTAAATGAAATCTAATCGACAAATTTTCTCCATGATGATTCAACTGCTTTCCAGTCTGGTTTGTAACAACTGATTCCATTTTGCTGATCGTGTCCAAAATCACTGGAAGATAGACAATGTTTCTAGGATTCTCTACTATCTTATACCCAGGGCTAAAATTTAGAAAGAAACCACAAATTTTGTTTTGAGTTCTCCCGTTCACATAACTCCCACTAACTACGTCAACATTCACAAGTATGTTATTGATGCTCAGAATGTTTACAACACTTTCGCTTTCATGAGAGCATTTGTTATACACTCTGTTTCGAAAACCAAGAACACTTGCAATTGAATTGTTTTGCCTAAAGTCAACCTGATAGCCATCTTTTATTTCCAGGACACTTTTCAACGTGTTTGTGTTTGCTGATATCTTTACAGGCTGGTCGTCATGCTCGTTTCTTTTAATTGCATTTTTAATTGTTTCTCAGGTGTCAATCAAATCGTAAGAGCCTTCAGGAATGTGTATATCCAACCATTGTCTTTGTTGCGCCGATGAGTCATCGTTATTTCTCTCGCTCGCACTGACCTCTACAAACCCTGGTGAATATCTAAAAATATTGTTTTCATCACGGAGGTTCGGAGAACTATAGTAGGTCTCCAGATTAACCAAAGTCATTTCATATTTTCAGTTTCTGTCAAGTTCGATTGGGGATTAAAAGCCGTCTTTATTTTTGTTGAATTATCTGAAACAACAATTTGAGTAGAACTTTTTGGTTCAGTGTTTGAACGATTTTTTCGAGTAGTTCTGTGTTATTCATATTTGCTTTATTTCTACATAAAAAAATCATCAAAACCGTTTTGGTATTTCCCTGCATCTTTATTGCTGGTCAAATCAATCACCACAAAGTTATGGGGTTTTGACCACGCTGTTTTGCACAATCGCTGCTTGAATTTGTCTTTGCTCATATCTTGTGACACGTGGTCAGTGTAAATGTGGTTAATGTTCTTTTGGTCTTGGGGAACCAGACAAAAGAAGTTTGCGTTTTCTCTGATTGCTTGATGAGGAAGTTTGAAGAAGTTCTGTGATAAGTATAAACAATCACAATTTGAGTAACGCCCTCACGCGTCCCATTTATTCTGCTTCTGAAGCAAGAGGTCGTCAAATATCATCGTGAGATTTTTATGCTCTGGGGAGAATTCTTTCAGGTCTGGAACGTCATCAGCCGATTCGTAAAAGTTACATTCAATCTGTTGTCTGCTTCTTAGTCGCTTGTTTGATTTTGACAATTCTTCAAGCAAGGCGTCTGGGGGAATACCCTCCCCTTGTATTTCATCACGATTTTCAAACAAACTCATGATTAGCCCTTTAGGTAATTGTTCTTCAAAACCTTTTCGTAAAATTTTATACTCTGGTTGAAACAAACTTCTTCCAAAAACTGAGAGTTTCTGAAAATCGAGCCAGTCTGGTTGAAGAAGTATATTCAGCGAAGGTGTGGTCTTGCCACAACTGCTTTCCCCTACAATCAGACCCCGCAAACTCTTTGGCAAAAGAGGGTGATTATTTTTAGATGTTTTTTCATTCCACGAAAGGTTTTTCATTTCCATTTAATTAATGGACAAAATTGATTGTGTTAAATGTAAAAGTTTCACGGAAACAAAAGACGTGAAAACAAAAACAGCTAAAAACAACCGTCAAATGCTTCAAGGAACTTGTGTTGTCTGTGGCACGAAAAAGTCAAAGTTTGTTAGCAGGAAAAAAGTGGAAAAGCGAGTGGCAGTAGTTTTTTGGACAGTACAATCAACAGCCTCCCATTTGATATCCATTTGCCTGGACACAATTTTACAGGACCAGGCACAAAACTGAACAAAAGATTGAACACTGATATGACCCCAAAAGCGTGGAGCCAACCCATCAACAGAGTTGATAAAGCCGCTTATCATCATGACATTTGTTATGCGAAAAATAATGACACTAAAACACGCAACGAAGTTTGTGAGAAAAATATGCTAACAGAGTTTGACGCAATTCATTACCCGAGAAAGAATGGAACGAGGGGCTGTTTCTAAAATTGTTGGAACAAAAGCAAAATTTGGCTTTGGTGTAGGCGCTGGAATAAAAAAACGACCTGATTTGGAGTTCACAACTCGCTGACGAACTTCACAAACCAGACATCAAAAAATTCCGTAAACGAAAGGTGTTTGTGAACGGCATCAATAAAATTTGTGAATGACATCAATAAAATTTTGGCTGCAGACCTCGTTGAAATGCAACAATTTTCAAAGTTCAACCACGGGGTCAGGTATATCCTGACAGTGATCGACGTATTTTCAAAATAGGGCTGGATGCTTCTACTGAAAAACAAAACTGGAAAATCTGTCGCAGATGCGTTCAAAGAGATTTTCAAAACGTCACACAGAAAATCACAGAAACTTTGGACAGACAAAAGTCGAGCGTTTCATAACAAACACGTGCGGGAGCTGGGCGTTGAATTGTACTCTACTGAAAATGAAGAAAAATCTTCTGTGGTTGAGCGTTGGAACATGACGATGAAAGAGCGGATGTACAAGTATTTCACAGAAAACAACACACAGAGATATATTGACATCACTGACTCTTTCACTCAAAAGTATAACAACACCAGGCATTCATCTATCAAAATGACACCAGTTGAAGCAAGTAAGAAAGAAAACGAACTACCGGTTTACATAAATCTCTATCCAGTGAAACATGAAAGGTAACCCACAACAGCGAAATTCAAAATCGGAGACAAAGTTCGAATCCATAAGAAAAAGGGGATTTTTGAGAAGGGGTTAACCCCAAGTTGGACTGAAGAAGTCTTCACTGTTTCAAAAATACGACTTACAAACCCGATTACGCACAAGATAACTGTCTTCAACGGTAAAGAGATACAGGGCACGTTTTACGAACAAGAGCTTCAGAGAACAACACAAGAGAGGTTCAGAATCGAAAAGGTTGTGAAGAAAGGTAAAACAAGGTCTATAGTGAAATGGAAAGGCTATCCAAAAAGTTTCAACTCTTGGGTTGACAACAAAGAACTCATTAAACTATATATTGTGATAATGTATTGGACTGTGTCCCCAAAGGTTCAAACCCTATTCAAAAATGTGTTTAGACCCTATCCAAAAATTTAAGCATACATCAAATGTCATTTCTAAAAATCAAAGACCCATCAAGAATATCTCAAAACCAAAAGCAAAATTCAAAATGATTTTCGGTCAGAACGAATTGGTGAACAACCACTTTTTGACGATTTTGGACAAATCTTTAAACCAATAACAGAGCAACAGAAAAAGTCATCTGAAGATATTGTTTCTAAATTTGCACCACTTCAAACAGCAATGAGAGAAATCGGTGAAAATATACCTCTCGCTCCCGCTCTCACTGAAAATGCATTGCCCCGGGGACCTGAAGGCTTGCCTGAGCCTCCATTGCCTTTTGATATCGGAACAATCGCGGAACAATATCTGCTTGGTTCGTATGGAAAGGATGGCGACAAAACCTTTGGGCTTAAAAACAAAGATGTACAATTTTATTTGGCTAACGCCAAGGTTTTTATCGATGGAAACGATTTGGTTATTGAAAACAAAAGGTATCGTGGAACGCAGGGTTTATGGGATTTGATTGTCATAAAATCCTGAGACTGGTTTCGCTACAAAAGAAGACAAGAGAAATTACGAATAAATTATGGTTAATTCAGGGGCAATGAGAAACCCAAATAACCCTCAAAAACCAGTCACAAGCAGAAGCAATAAATGGAAAAATATCATATGACCAATTTGGGAGAAACACGTGAAAAACCCAACGCAAAAAGCGAAGCGTCAACAAAAAACGGGCAAAGGTATCATCTTACCATCTGACCGAAACGCCTTGTGTGAACGTCTCGAACTTTTGAAGGCAAGTCGAAGTGCAGGAAACACCGTTGTTCGAAACGAAATCGTCGCATTTGTGACGAACTTTTGCGACAAAAAATTTTACCCCGAAAAGCTTACAAAATCTAATGAATAAACTTAACGCTCTCATTACATAAATTGAGATGCTTATTATGAAGCGTGGATACAAAACGAAAATATCAAGTCGGTGGCTCTGGCATTTTTTCAAAACTCAAGGACTTTTCGTCAAAATTCATCAGTGAAAAGCAAGTTGTTGACACAGCAATGAATATCGCCAAATCTGCAGGTCAAACAGTTGGAAAAACGCTGTTCATTTTGCGAGTTCAAAACTGAGTCCGAAATCAAAACAAATTTTATCAAAACTTGTATCTTCAACAACGACGCCATGGGTCAACCAAGGCAAAGCAACGCAGAAGGCAACGTCACGGATCAAAGGCCTCCAAGTGACAACACCAAATTTGAACAATTTGATAGCTGGGTCGGGACAACGTGCTGAAGCGCGAGCGATCAAAATTCAGGACCTCGTCAGACGCTTGAACCAGCGATAACGGACAATAAAAAATAAAAATAGAAATAAAATAAAATAACATATTTAACTAACAATAAACAATGGACATTCTTAACATTACTAAAAAAACTTCAGTTGATGAAAGCATTGAGAGTTATGAAATTCATGAATAGACCACAATTGTTGGCACTAATCTCAACAATCCTGGCGAACTTAGAATTAACATAGAAACACAGGACCTGTTTGTGCACCCGAGTGGAAGCTATCTGGTTTTCGACGGAAAACTGGTGAAAAACGATGACGCTTAATACGCAAACGTGGATGTCGTCGCGCTTACCAACAATGCCATGATGCATCTGTTTAGCAACATTAAATACCAGCTTTCAAATCAAGAGATTGAAAGCCTGTTTCATCCAGATCAAGCAACAACAATGCTCGGGTTGTTGAAATACCCCGACAATTTAAAAAAAGCAAGGGTTGTGACCAACTGTGAAAAAAAGATTCTGGCACAGACGTTTCAATTGCCGGAAATAATCTCGACAATGGTTTTGCAGTCCAATCTATATAATACAAAAACCAGACCCGAATGGAAAGTTCAGTTTCAGAATTCCTGTCAAACATATCTTTAGATTCTGTGACGACTTTGACAAAGTTATTTATGGATTCAAACATCACTTGACTCTTGTTAGAAAAGGCGACAATGACGCGATTTTCAGAGCTGCTGCTGCTGGTAATTTGAATGTGTGTGCCACATGTGCTTCCAGCACTTGAACAAAAACTTGCGTTGCACAAAACAATGGAGTCAAAGGCTACTATTCCAGTTGGTTATCGGATGATTCAATGTGACTCAATCCTAGTTGCCCAAACGAGAAATTTCACTTGGCGTTTGAGCATAAAATCAGACCTAGAAAAGCCTTGTTGGATAATTGTAGCTTTTCAAACAGACAAGAGTGGAAATCAAGAACATAATCCAAGTATTTTTGGCCACTGCAATCTCACCAATACGTTTGTGACATTGAACTCCAGACGTCACCCAGAAGTTGATTACGACGACAACAACTTTACGCAACACAAGTTTAGTAGAGTGTATGGTTATGCCGCAAGTTTCAGAACAAAATTTTATGGACTCGAAGTGTTGGTTTCAAGCCTAAACATAACGCCAGCAGACTACAAAGATCTGTCCCGCTGTTTATCTTTGACGTGTCGAAACAAAGCAAAAAACTCCGTGACAGACGTCCAGATGAACGCAAAGTTCTCAGAAAACGTGCCAGCCAACATCGAAACTTATGCAGTTGTGATTTCAGTTAAAAGTTTGATTTTCCAGAGCGATGGTAATAAGATGAGAGTTGAATATTACACATGTTTTGAACTGGTTGAATATTAGGTTCTTTTTGTATTATTTTCTTTACCATTTTTGATGCTCAAATAGCAAATGGATATTGATAAATTTAAGTTAAAGAATTTTTTTACCCTATAATGAAATACCAAAAAATGCCACGCAGTGACAAACAGCTTCTATATAGCAAGATAAATTATTTAATAATTTCAGAAGTAAGAGCATTTTTTTCATAATTAGAAGTAAGAGCAAATTTTATTACCTGAAATATATGACTTAAGATATAGACTGATCATTGGCAGTTTTTCGATTAATAATCCTGTTGATGCTTCCCGACTCAAAGGAACAAATTCCTCGTGTATATGACAACGAAACCATAATTACAGAAGGAAGATTAAAAAAACTTGAAAATATTTTTTAGACGATTACACTACATACTCAAACCAGGAGGTTGCTGACAATGTGAAATCTTTTTGTAGATCTTTATTTAACAAACTAATTGATGACATTTTTTAACGATTATTTCAACAACGAAGAAATATTTTGGAGGTGGTTGGGTTTTTCTTACTCTCAAGATAACTATTTTGAAGTGAAATTCAGAGAAATCCGCGAATTGAAATAGGTGGAAATTTTAATGAAAGTTTTAATTCTTGGTTGAAAGGTAGTTATAACTGGTTTAACAACAGGTATATCCTACATGCCACGACTTCTCATGAAAATGATATTGAGAATGATATTATAAATGACATTGAGAACGATATTGAAAATGATAATGAAACAAGGTTTGAAACCGAACGTGATGAAGCACTAGACGAAAAATCAAAAGTTGTTTCATGTAAAATTTGTTTAATAAACATACAAAAATTACATTTACAAGTTGTGAACATTGTGCTTGTTTTAGTCCCACTGATACATTAAAAGATTGTCATATTTGTAGAAAAACAATTTCAAAGATAAGAAAAATATTTTTTAGTTCACCTAAGTTAAAAGAAATTTTATCATAATATAAAACGGTACCTCCAAAGATTTCAAGAGCGACAATGATGGTTGTTTTAACAGACGCAAACGTAAGAAATTTGTCTCATATGAACAAAAACCAAAATTTGGAAAATCATAGAACAAAATTGTTTTGAGGAGGCAATTGCAATTGCAATTGAAAATACGCAACAGAAAGCAAAAACACAGAATTCAAGAACGTTGGAAATTACTGACAATGAAACGGGTGAAAAGCAATTTTCAGAGGCTGCGAAACGTTTTGACAAATATTACACTTATTTGTTTAAAACGGTGGAAGAGTTTGCAGTGCGAATGGTAAAAATATGAAAATCAAAGTGATAAATAACAACTACAATAATGACAATGACATTTGAGTTAACGAGTTCAACAATCTTTCTCATACTTGGTCAGATTGCTAAACTTGATTAAAGAAAAATTTTACCTAATAATAAAGAAGAGATGGTAACTGTGATATACTTGAAACAAGTAGCTGAAAGAAATGCAACACAATATGATATTAAAAGGCTATTCACAGCTACAAAAAGAAGCTTAGACGACGCTTCTGAGAAATCGTCTTCCATTTGACGTTTATGAAAGAGAAATTATAATACCAAATCGAGACGAATTTGTCAAGAGATTGAACGGAGGTCGAGCGAGTGGAACGAGCAGCGCGGGTTCGTCACGCTCCGAAACCAGTGTAAACAGCAGTCTGCTGCATAGTGAAAATCCAGACACAAATCTTCCAACTTCGCTTCAGCCAACACAATACGTTCCACCTTCACCAACAAAGAAATTGAGACAAACACTGGGAAAATCGTGTAACTGGGTATTAGACTTTGTTCCTGTGTCTGTGAAAAGACCAATTAACAATGCTTGGGAAGCCTTAAAGGAAAAAGTCATGAGTTCGTATCCAAAACAATTGAAGTTTGAAGAAAGCAAAATATCTGCTTTGAAGGCTTGGCAATACATCATACCATCAAAGCACCAAAAATCCAACCTATGACCCTAAGACGTTTTTTTGTGACTGTTAAACAAAAAGCCCTTCAAAAATTCACACCGCAGGAAAAAATTAGACTTAATTTGAAACCAAGAATGGAAATAATTCTTCCAACTGCAGATGCTCAATCTGTAGTTGAAGGGAGAAATTTTCAGTCAAAAACTGAAGTTGTTCTGGAATCAACCAATTCGGATGAGTTGTGAAACGAAGTGCATGAACAAAAATGTGGAAAACATAGCGGTTTTCAAGTGAATGGAAGTGGTTGGACTTTTCATTCGATTGTGAGTCTTGATATTCACACAGTGAAATATAAACCCTTGAGGAGGTTCATTGGTTCCACTTCCAAAATTTCTTGAAGAGAAAAAAGCATTGATAACATGAAGTTTCGAAACATCCATGCAAATGCTTTGGACAACCAGTGTTTCAAGTGGTGTGTAATTAGAGCATTGAAACCAACTGAAATTTATCCTGAACGAACAACAAAACAGTTGAAAGAAAAAGCAGAAAAATCCCTCAATTATGATGGAATCGAGTTTCCAATGAAACTTAAGGATATAAACAAATTTGAAAAACAAAATCCAAAAATTTCTGTAAATGTTTTAGGGCAGTGCTTTTCAACCTCTGCGACGGTACGCACCAATGAGGATGACAAAATCGTGCGGTGCGGTTGACAAACACGGTGCGGACGAGTGCGGATGATAAAAGCCTGTTGTGTTGTTCTAAAACATATTCTGAAAAATCATCTGTTTGATCACTGTTAAAATTAAAGAAAGGATCATCATGATTTTAAGGGCGTTAAAATCGTGCGCTCCACTACGGTTTGCATTGGCAGCCCGCCCCGACGCTTAAAAAAATCTGTGGGTCCGGCGGCGGCACTACATAAGCAGCTTCAATAGAAAATGTAACTTTGCGTAGGCTGGTGGGTGGGTGGGTGGTGTGGTGCGGG
>JGI24022J15233_10007447_pt1 | contig 12058 bp, 7 predicted proteins | sample Ectturendosymbi2_FD_15233 | JGI IMG/M metagenome (IMG submission 15233)
GAGCCAGATGTGGCTCTGTTGATGACAACATCTGGCTCGCTTGATATTTGCTTAACACGATTGTTACGAATGAAACTTCTTTTGTAATTTTCTATCTACCACACTACAAAGCCATCAGCAACACCACACAGCACCAAAAGTCGCATTAACAGTAAAAAGCATGTTATCAAGGAGAAAATTCAGACTTTTAGCATTGTTTAAAATTTTGGAATTTGCTTAAAAATGCACACGTTAGTTAGTAAGTTAGTTGCATTAAGTGTTGAAAAAGTAATTTATGGCTCACATGGAAGTACAATTAAAAACATGAAGGTTTCATGAATCCCTTAGCCAAAAAGGTTCCAGACCCCTGATCTAAAGAGAAAAATAAGCTTGCAAGTAAGCTATGTTGTCCCAAGCTAATGAAAACTTCAAAAGAAGCCATTTTTGACATTACTGATATTTCAAATAAGCACTAAAATACTTTCCGTGAACGATATGATCATAAATTCAGTATCAAAATCATTGGAATTTATCGAACTATCTGTAAAAAAATTGCGGGGGTTATTTATTTAAAAAAGAAATCACAACTCAGTAATTCGTCTATATCACATAGCGTTGACTACGAAAATGTACACGATTTAGAAACGATTTGTACAAAAGAATGTTACTACGAAGCTACTGTTGTGAAGTGACTCATTACCTTTTTTCAGTTTTGCATTGAATACAACCTGACAAAAAGAAAGTTTATGCCATTCCCAGGCCCGCAACAAAAAGAACGTTTATGCCATACCTAGGCCCGAGGGGTTTCGCCCCCCTTAGAAAATTTTTCTCCCCCTTTGGAAAAACCTGTTGGATATAGTTTGAAACTATTGGACATAGTTCAAAAAATTTGGACCCCTCTCAGAAAAGTCTTCCCCTCTCCTGTGTCCCAAGCTGGTTACGGGCCTGGCCATACCTAAACAAATTTACATAGTCCCACTTGCAAATGCGTAGGCCTACTTGGGTGCAAAACCTGCGTTCATACATCCGCATGCGGTCTTCCAAAAAAATTCATGCGGCCATGCACATCCAATTTAAATTATATTTTATGGAGGCTGTGTATTAATAAACTCTTTTTAAAGTGGATATGCGTACTTCGTAAAAGCACGGCCAAACAGATGTGTCAAAACAAGCTAGGCTTAGTGTGAGGAAGCATAACAGAAGCAATGCAAAAAATAAAGCTATCTTGAACTCACTAACGGACGTAGTTATCAATTAAACGCAATGTTCCCGGCAAAAACGTAAAGGTTGTGCAGCAAGGGGCGTAACAAGGGGGGCACACTTACCCGGGCGCCGAATCACTACGGGGGCACCAAATCACTGCGGGAGGCACCCAGTGATTGCGGTGGGCGCCGAAAATTCCAACAATGTCACAAGTAGTGATTCGGCGCCCGGTAAGTGTACTTTTTTCAATACAGTACATTTGCTTCCGAAAGCCCTCAGGTTCGAACGTGGGGGCGCCAAACTTGTTCTTGCCCTAAGTGCCATTTAACCTCGTTACGCCTCTGTGTACCTCTGTACTAAGACATGAAGAACACAGCAGCAAAGACAGATGTACTATCATCAACATCTAACTGAGCTACACAAGAACGCGCAGTACATAGAGTCATACGCAGGGGTGCAGTGCTAAAAAAGAGGCGTGGGAACGGCGTTCCCACACGTTCCCGCCCCACTACACCCCTGATTTAGGTTAAAGCCGAACTCTAACAACAAATAATCGCTCAGATGCTTTCACACGCAAAAAGCTCCTTTGGTTCTCGCAATCCACAGAGGCAAGCTACAACCTACTCCGCAACGGCCTGAATGTTTGTTAGATATGGTGGTTTGTTGTTGGCGCTTTATAACTACAACAGTCTTGTAGCGCCACGACTGAATTTCAGGTTTCATTTCACTTGTTTATTTTTGTTGTTGTTCTGGGTGAGTTCCCTGCAGCTCTTCCGTACACCGTGCGTCTGGTAAGAAGGCGGCAGTACCAATTTACAAGGTCTTGGTAAGACCCGGCCGAGAGTCGAACTCTCGACCTACCAGCACCGAAGCGGACGCACTCATGCTACGGTGCTATGTACGAGATAACTTGTCATTTATTCATCTATGCTGCTCCAAGCGTTACACGCTGAAATTCAAATGAAAAATCTAAATCTTCAAGTAACGTTACTGGTGCAAAAAGGTCACCCCACTACGCCAAGGGCGGATCCAAGGGGGGAGGGCAATTGGGCCGATCGCCCCCTCTAAAAACTACGAAAGTAACTTCAATCACCACGATTTTGTACAATTTCGAAAACAACATTCGCGATACAAGGCCATTTTGTCGTTCATTGTTTTGTCACAAAATTTTTTTGAATTAAATTTCATATGTTGTACAGTAACAAAAGCGTTACGAGAATTGACAACCAAATATTTCTGAAACCTACACCCTGGTAAGCTAATGTTTGGAGTTATATGAGTTGAGATATGATTCAACAGTGAGTATAGATAAGACACTCGGGTCTTGAGCAAGACCAACGAGGAACGCAATTTATAGACAAGATGAAATTTGTCTTTAGATGCATTTTTCAATTAAACGGTTCATGAAAATCAACGTATGTTAAAATCACACAAACATGCTGTAACAAGGAGTATTTAACATATTTTCATCACTGGATTAACCTATATCATTCTGTGACCGGCTACAGTGGCATATCCAACCCAAAATGTTTTTTGGGGGCCAAAATGGTTGATGTTAGGCAAACAACAGAATTTTGTTTGGGTACTGCCTCTCAAAGTACAAAATGACTAGATATGCTAAAAGTTTGGTGTGGGCCATGGCCCCCGGCTACGCCTATGACTGGCTAACATGCAAAAATTTGAATTTTTATTTACAGCATACTCTAACTACAGCAAACCTTGATTTTTATGACAAAAAATTAGTGAAACAAGTATTTATACAATTATAACAGCTTCAGTACATCTGCGGCAAGATTTAATTGCTTCGTTAAACTCACAAACCCTTCAAGTTAAAATGAGTTATTCAGTGCGTTGATGAAAATTATGGAAGGATTTCCAGCTCGAATGTTCTCGGAGGACAATTCATTTTTCAAAAATGGGAACATGTCCTCCAAAATAAGAACGTATGGTATCCCTAAGAATGAGTAATAGAAAATCTTATCAAAATACAAACAAAGCACACATTTAATTCAAATTGCTTCTAAATGGGCTATACAATATGCTCAGAAGCGTTCTGCATCTGTCCAAAAAAGTGATTTTTCACGTTTAAAATTGGAATGTTGCTTGTGCGCAAGAATGAGATTTCACTGCGCAAATGGTCTGGTGGTGCTGCGCAATTGAGCAGTTTCGCACCATAGAGGGAACACTGGTGACGATGATTCACCCGTTACGGTGGATCGATCAACAAACCTTTTGCATTTAGAGACAGGCACAATAACTAAATTATGACCACCTCAAAGTTTGAAAGACGTCTGAGTTTTTAAAAGCGTTTGTCAATTAAATTTCAATTTTTTCTTGAAACCAAGCAATCGCATTAATGTCAAAAAAAGAACCAAACGGATTTGCATCTGCAATTCATACAACAAATACTAGGCTTTAATCTACAGCATTTTCACTTACTAAATTTTTAATGGTTACAGAAGACAGTTTGAATATTACAAGGATTCGGGCATTTTTGTCCCAATTCAATTGGGACGCAAAAAACACTGTGTTTATTCCCCAAAAACAATGCAAGAAAGCAAAAATCAAGTAGACATTTGACAAGGAACAGTATCTTGGCTCGGAGGTCTGGCGAAACGTATTGCCTTATGATGAATTTGATTTTTGTCCATGAGTGGGTGACTTTGTAAATTTATTTTCAATGAAAATGCTGAGCAAAGTTTTTTTTATCGAATTGCAATTTAAAAACCACTGACGCGTAAAACAACGTTTAACAAATCACCAAAACGCTTATCGCCCGCAGGACAAATGGCTCCACCGTTTTTCCGTAATTGGTTGGCAAAGATTTTGAAGGAGACAGATTGACTGTCAGTGTTTGGAACGTTTTCAAGACAAAAACTGTTTTAAAAGAACAAAGAAAACATAGCTTTCTAAAGCGGTGTTATTATCGGAACTGTTGTCCACTTCCATCATCTGAAACAATTTCTAGTTTGTTACAGTGAAATGGATTATTTGCTTGGCAGTGAAAGTACCGGTAGGCATGTATTCTTTCGGCAAACAGTTCGCAATCATAAAGAAAATTTCTTGTCTTTCCTCCATTGCACAGCTATTTGCAATCAAGGAAATATTTTGCTGGGACATTAAGGATAATGAAGTCATTGCCAAGGTTATTTATAAGCTGTGAATAAAATTGGCAAATCAAAATCTTTTTTAAGTTAATATGAACAAAGAAAGAGTTATATTTCTTTAGAAAATAATCCTAAGGAATTGAGACTCTCACTCATGCAACAAAAACATTACAATGTACAGATTTTTAGTATTATCGCTTGTTTTTCGTTACGTATACATCATGCCTTTGTTTGCAAATTTGATTGAACTGGATCATAACGATCAACGTCTTGAAAATTTTGATGATTTTGTTCACGTAAGTCCATTTATCGTCGATTGAAATCAGGGAAAAATGTTCCATCGTAACTAACTGTACAGTTTGCGGCGATTGCAGCACTTCGGGCAATTTTATAAAGAGAAGGCAGACAAACTGAAAAAGGCCCGGATTATCACGGTTCGCCCGAGCGATCCTTGCCTTTATGTGGGAATGCAGGAGGAAGGTGCAGTTTTAAAGTTGGATCACAGGGTGAGTTTTCATGAAACTCCATGCAGTTTGAAATCTAGGTTTGATCATATGCTCTAGAAATCAGCTGACCATTCAGTCGCGCTTATTCCTACCTGCTGTAAAGCTTTTCACCATATAAAAATAATAAATCCTGTAGTTTGAATATAGTTGACAATGGCTGAAATCGAATTCGTCTTCATGCGGTCTTACAAATCTGTTTTGATGCATTCTTTCAATTGTACGCTACATTAGTTTATATCTTTTTTGTGAAGAAATTTGCTTTAGATAATAAAAGGTTATAAACCACATCACGTAAAACATAGCATTTTACTTCGACTTCCGAAGACCCACTGGAGGAGGTGTTGCGCTGCGCATTTGCGTTAATAAACGTTAGAATGGTAATAGTTCTCTTACGTATATTACGTATATAAAGCAGGTTTACACATTGCATATTTCAGATTGAAATGCTGGGTTGCATATTTCAGATTGAAATGCTGGGTTGCATATTTCAGATTGAAATGCTGGGTACGGATCGACTCAAATCAGGCTTAGCAGTTGTGCTGAGCTGTGAGAAAGGCATGGTTTTTTCCCATCTCAACTCTTCTAGGCAAAACTCCGTAGCTTCGATGATGGATGCAATGTTTAAGATAATGGCGGGAAGGATGTTTTTTCCCAACATTCAATGTACCGTTTTTAGTATTTTTCAAGCATGCACGTTGGCTTCTGAAAAAAATGACTGTTTTTAAAATAATCCAAAGTGTTCAAAACAAACATATGATATGTAACTGGTTGCATGAGCTCCGCGTTATTTTATTATTGATATTAGCAATGGTGCTTCTGAAATATCTGAAATATCATTGTACTGTGATGTAATATTAGCATCACCAATGTTATTTGTTTCTTCTAATAATGCCTTAAAGCAGGAACAAACTGTTCTTGTGCGTCAAAGCGTTCTGTTTCGTAATTTACAATCGCTTTTATCTCGCGCATACGATATCTTTAAGATAAATTAACATGTGCATCGATGTATTTTCTAAAAACATTTCCAATTCTTGTTACATAATGAATGTTGGATGATTCTTATGCTCAACATGCAATTGAAAAAAACGTGAAAATATAAGCCACAAAGTTTCTCGATAGAAAACATGTGTTTTCAACAGCCCTTCCTGCAAGGTTGGATCTCAATCTTCATGTGATAGGAGGGTATGATGACGAGGAAATGTTGTCAGAAGAGTTGTCAGTCGAAATCCTACAAATGTTCTGCAACGGTAGTTATGGTATGCAATGAACACATTCATTTATTTCATCATTTCCAATTTTTATGAGAGAACTAAGTGGATCCACCACGCAAATTAAACATCAACCCAAGATTTTGTGGCTTGGTTGTTACAGTGTTGGCACCATCAGTGAGCAGCGATTGCTCAGTTGTAGTGCCCGTCTTAAGTAAGGTTGGGTGTTCGATCTACGGCTACTGAGTGAAACACCGTAGAGCGTCTTTGGCAAGAACGTTCGCCTGAACCGTCCCGGCAAAAATCAAAATTCAGGCTTGGGCTTGCCGCCAATTGCCGTCACAAATTGATAAAAGCCATCAGACAGGAAGAGGATTCCCCCATTCGACTGTTGATACTTCTTACCATGACTGTCGTTTTTTGATTTTTTTCGGAAATTCAGAGATTAAAGCAATTGTTGAATTACAGAAATGGGCCACATAACAAATGGCACAATATTTCGTCAGACGGTTATGTAAGAAAGATGGTGAAAAATGAAACTAATTGGGGGAGAACTGTTTCAAATAAATGAAGAGAAATGATGGGCAAAATGGATCTTAAATTTTGTAACGAACCAAGGAATGTGATGACAAATCGCATAACCATCTCTGACGTGGATATATCATGAGCCTACACAATGTTTGAAATCTGAATTGAAAAGTGTCCTGGTACATAACACTACGATAAACCCAAAACCTGGCTGCAGAGGTGCCACCGCAAAAAAATCAGAATTAGTTTCACTTACTTTGCTCTAACACGTTGAGGAAACGGATTACGTTAGATCAAATCGCTTGGCTTCCTTTGTACATCAAATCGACGTAATCACGTCACTAAGCAGTAAAGGCATTGAAGAGCAGAAAATCCAGGAAATTGTTTACTTAACTTTTTCTGTGTCGTTCTAGTCATGACGTTTTTATAGCTTGTCTTTCTGAAGTTGCGAAATTCCCACCCAGTCTCTTGAGCGGTCCGTTTAATAGTTACATGCTTTGCACAGACGGTCATTTTTACGTATTCTGCATCTTCGACTTGGGCTAACTACGTTTCTTCTGATCGACTAACTCTTCCACGGGAGCTAATGCAATAACAGCACGCAACGTTGTTTCATTTGCTATCAACGAGTAGTAGCAACCATGCCATAACGAATGTAAAACATAAACAGAATTAGGTAGTTTTTTGAAAATCTCTCCCTTCGTAAAGTCGTGGACAATAAGGCTAAAAAGGCCGGAGCATAGTCATTAGGTCATTATCCACCAAGCTGAACCACAGTTAGCACATGCATAAAAAAGTTAAAAACGTTGTAATGCTAAAAAAAGTGTACTTTATCCTTTAATCTGTTTCCGTGTTTGCTTGTCACTCTCCGCGTGTGAGTGTGCTTTTGCCGGAGATCATACATGCATAATGTGGTGAGTCAGCTCCGAGACCGTTGTATAGCATCCGGCAAAATTGTTAATTTTTTGCTTAGAGGTATCAAAATAATCTTGGTGTCCGAAAAATCGCCCCAATCGCTCCCTCTGGATCCGTCCCTGTCTGAAAATGGATCATTTCTGTAACAAGCGTTTTTACCGAGATGCATATTGGAATATAAATATTTTACTGTCCAGACGGGTAAAATGTGTATTTAAATTGTTGCATTACGTTCGAAATTCGCAGGTGGAAGTACTGAAATCAACATCAAATTAAAGACATTTCTTTGCGGCAAGATGAACAGCGAACTCATGCGGTGTGGTCCAAAACTCGTTCAAGCTCCTATAATCAATGGATTTGTTGTGGACGTGAACACAGAAGAAATCATACCTGCCAGGTTTTGCGAGGAATCCAGAGGACCGATGACATTTGCGAGAAACATCCGAACGATATTCGGCAAGGAAATAACAACACGCGTATACGAGTAAGCCTTTGTGCTAAAACTGCTATCATCTCAAAATGACCGCATTCAATTTACAGTTTGCATAGACTAAGAAATCCTAAAAGCTTCGCTTTCATCTTCAGAACATTTTTGGAGCAACTGAAAGCAGTGCCGTAGCAACTCAACTCTGGGCCTCCTCCTAAATGCTTACAGGGATGAATAGTGATTTATAAAAAAAAGTTTTCGACGGTATGCTACATATCCAGACCGAATCGCCTTCAAAACAATATATCCTAAATGCAGACACACTTTTGGCAGAATCAGGCCCGTAGCCAGGTTTTAAGGTTTGGGAGTGCAGAATAAATTAAGGAGTGAAGGTTTTGTTTTATGTTTAAAATCAATTTTTGCGAGCACAAGAAAATTGGGGGGCACTAAACATTTGGGGGTAACTGCCTCCGAATGCCCTCCATGTCTACGGACCTGGGCAGAACCGTCGCCGGAAAGTCTTCCATTGAGACCTTCCTGTTTGTGCAGAGACCTAGACATTCTGAAATATTGTTTAATTCACAATATGAACAGCATTTGCAGATTGTACAAATTAATTGTAAATATTTCCTGCAAATACCCATAATAAGCTCGTAGTTTCCAACAAATTTTTTGAACGAGCTTAACAAAAGGAATTGGGTCGTAAATCATTTACCTGACAGAGATTATTTAGAGATGTCATAATGGATGGCAATTGTAAAAAAATTTGCAGGAAATCAAAATCAATCCTAAAAAAAATTTGCAGGAAATTAATTCTATCGTTTAGTTATCAAAACATTATTACCGAAGGAGCAAACATGAGGCCGGGTTAAAAGCATGTGCGCCGCGATGAACGTTTTCTTTCATAAGCGCAAATTGATAAACTTTACCATGAGCTTCAGGGAAATATGCTTATGAAGCGTGCGCATCGGACATACTAGTGGCCGAAATACGCATGCATACACCTTGTTGATGTCTGGACTTGTTGGTGCATTACACATGTTTAGATGAATAACATTTTGTATCTCAAATCGCCTAGAAATATTAGCAAATAAGGCCTACGTGGACGCAACAGTTAACACCCATAATCCACTTCCTGCACTACTTTGTTTTAGGACAACTTACAGTAGCAATGATTGCTAAATAGACTTCTAACTACACAATTAACTCCACCTGGCTGTCTGAACAGCAGGCTGCGCAAATGTGTAGCTTTGGTCGTAAGCACCAAAGACACCTTGCTGCTATGCAATACAAAGAGAAGACTACCTGGGTTAGATATAGTAACATTTTTTACAACAATCGCTACGCAAAACACGTTGACCAGGTGGAAGTCTGACTTCAATCTGGACGTATAAAACTAGGCATGTAGACAGGGCCGGATGAATGAACGTTAGGCCCATCAGGGCAAAGTCGTGACCACGAGGCCCGCGAAATGCTCAGGGCAACTGCGCAGTTTGCTCATCACGTCCAATCAGTGTTGCCACTGGGGTCAGTCTCGTTACCATCAGATCATTGGCTTTTTCAAAATCAGATAACATCAGATTTTTACGTCACAGTTAATACAAGCTAAATGCTTCTATAACGAACACCAAACAAAGCGCAATAACTCACGCTGAATCCGAAACAGAGCGAAGTATCGTCAGTAAATGGAGAAATAGGTCATGCGCAAGGCATGGGCGTCGGAAGCGGGTCAGCGGGGATCTAGGCCCCGGAGATCTTAAATTTCAGCAGAAAAGGTTGTTTTTTTAGTTTCGAGTGGGAAAAAACAAATTTAACCACTTTTAGCCCCCCTTGGGAAATTTTTGGAAATATCCCCTGGTGCCCCCAATGAAAAAAATCCTTCCGACGCCCATGGCGTGGCGTATATGTTATTCTCAACGCAGTGAACATACTTTTTTCAATTTGGAACGATAAGCAAGCGCACGTGAGGTTGAGAAATCGATAAAGAATCTTAAACTTACTTTCATCCCGAAAAGAGAGGAAATGTGGAAAACCAAAACAACACCCCAATCAACATCAGATTTGTCACCAAAACATCAGACATCAGAAGTTTATCTGAAAACATCAGATCTGATGTTGAAACATCAGAAGTGGCAACACTGCGTCCGATCTTTGCCTGTAGAGGCAGGTTGCGAAATTTACTAGCGGATTCTTACAGACTACTCTTTGGTCTTTCTTACGTAGCAATGACACGGCAATCAATGTTTCAAATGTTTACTTCAAATTACGGTATCAGGCGTTTTGCCGCATATGACCAGGGCTCCCCCTGAGGGTTTTTCCACCCAGATCTGTTTTTGTAGTCGACCTGAGCATCTAGATCAGGTATGAAAAACCGCGTTAAATTTGTATTTTTTGAAGTGATAAATTCATCAGATAACTTCACATCAGGTGAGAAAGTACGCATGTGGGATGACGCAGAACGTGTTCAATCGGTCTCATAAGATCATTGTCATGGTTATATACAGTGGTGTGTTTAAGGGAAGGCAAGCGAGGCTCTTGCCTGGGCACCCCCTTTTCAGGGTCCCCTCAGGGTATCTCGGGCGTAAATATTCCTCATTTTTGGTGAAAAATTTATTATCCGCTCATACCATATTTTCCTAATCACATTGTAGTTCAGTACTCTGTCTTCAATGGGGCCCCAAGAGCAACTGCTTTTCACATGTGTAAGTAGGCTACTCTGCTTTCAAAGGGGCTGCAAACAAAAAGTATAATGTGCAGGTACTCTGCTTTACAAGGACGCCTAACAGCAACTGCATTGTATAAGTTGCTTTCAAAGGAATCACAATAGCAACTGTAATTTGTAAGTCCTACGTTTCAAAGAGGCCCACAACAGCAAATGTAATGTGTAAGTAGGCTTACTACGCTTTCAAAGGGACCCGAATAGCTACCTTGTTTTCAAAGGGACCCCCAACAGCAATTGTAATGTGCAAAAACCTTGCTTTTATATGGGCCTAAAGTGACTAATGTATAAGCACTTTTCTTTCAAAGGACCAGCCGACTTCACTAATTTCTAGTGCTTCATATATCAATTTGGGGGTCTACGCTTTCTTTAGGGGGCTATTGAATTTTGGACCCCTGTGACAACGTGGGTTCTCCCCAATTGAGAAGTATGGAGTGCGACTGATACGGCTCTGACTGAAAGGAACTAACTAACTACAGAATACTTGGCCCTGATCATAAACAAGTTACCAAATTCCTCGAAATATCTAGGATTTTTCTAGCAATAGTTNACAGAAGTTTTGTTTTGGCTGCATGTTGGAGGCCGTTTCAGTAGTTTTGTATATAAGTCAATACCACCTTGTTGGTGTGCAATTTTATATTTCCGTAATCGTAGCATAAAAACCGTATTTTATGATCACTTGGACAGGAAAGGAGCCTTCACGTGGCCTTCCCTGTTGTGGCATTTCTTGAAATGCTTACTTAATCTGTCGCATCGAGAACAATCACAGCAACCCACGTTGGATGTGTTCAGCGTGGGCTGGGTAGGAAAACTCCTGGCACAGCAGCAAAGCTGTCGAAGTTGACCAACAACTCAACCTACTCCAGCTGAACAACGAGCGGTTCACTGCAAACAAGATCAGCGTTGTTGAGCAGCTAGCCTATAAGAACAATGCATTCATCATCGTCCTACATGAGACCCAGGCACAACTGCAGACAAGCTAGTGATTCCCAACTTCTCACAAGCTGGGTCAGTCCTGAGCAGGAATCGCGGCCTTGCCACGTTTGTCCACTAGCGGATGGAATGGACACTGGTCATACAGTCTCCTGAGCAATCAGAAACTGAGTGGTTGTGCGTGGAAGTGACAGGACAAAATAACGTCTACAAACCTCCACGCACGCAACACGCACCTGTGGCCATCCTGACGTTCCCACACACCCAGGGACGTAACGAGGTTAGATTGCGGTGCGGCAAGAAGCATGTNTGCTGCCCCATGTTNGAACCTGACGTCTTTCGGAAGCAAATGAACTGTATGGAAGAAAGTATTTGTGACATTTTTGGGACTCTTCGGCGATCCGCAGTAATTTGCCGCCTCCCGCAGTGATTTGGCGCCCCCATAGTGATTAAGCACCCGGGGAATTGTGCCCCCCTTGCCCCCCCTCGTTACGCCCCTGCACACACCAGTATGTATGTAGGCAATATCAAAT
>JGI24022J15233_10007452_pt1 | contig 12057 bp, 8 predicted proteins | sample Ectturendosymbi2_FD_15233 | JGI IMG/M metagenome (IMG submission 15233)
CGATCTCTTCAACACCCTAAACAAATCTCTGCCCGGGCGATCGTCGATGCCACTGGAAGGACAATTCTTGTGTTGTGCATTGTCTGTACTCGCAATTGCGTAGTATAAGAACTTTCCGCAAAATGTTCTCGTGTCTTCGTCGTTCTGATCGCCGCGAAAGCGACGGTATTCACATTTATTCACATTAAATAGTTGTGGTCTCTCAAAATGTCTTATCGGTCAGCAAGGTCAAACCTTAAAAAAACGCTTAGACGTATGCATTTATAATGCTAAAGCTCGAACAAATATCATTTACAAACAGGGACTTCTACTTTGCCTGGAGAGGCAAAGTAGTTCTATCCACAGTTCAAACTTCTATCCACAGTTTAGAAGTTCAAATCCTTATCTCATCAAATCCTTATCTCACCAAATCCTTGTCAATGACAGGTTACAAGGCTTATGAAGGTCGATCGTTTCCATCGTGCCTTGGCTGGCATTTACAGTGATCTTTACTCGGTTTATACTTAAGATTTAAGGTTGAGCGACCCAACCTGATACTAAAGATCATCATACAGAGCCAACGTATAAATACTTGAAATGTTGATGAGCCTGGCATGCTGAACGTTTGAAAATAAGGTCAAATGAATGGCGCCGTGCTTAGTGTTTTCATTTTTGCCCTGAGGCGGGTAGGTAAACTTTGCTGTGGCTTGGTCAAGCGTCAGCGGTGGAGCATTCGCATCATTAAAATCATCAAAGTCAAATCTAATTCTGTAAAAAAGAGTTGCAACGCATTTCGTTCTTTTGCCAAATGACCTACGAACACATCTATAAAACGCGAGCACAACGACGCATTGGCTGTCAACGTTTGCTTGACGGGTGGCAGGTGCCTGCTACATAGTATATTTCCCGGTACGTCTATGGCTGCAATCAAAATCGAAAATTGCAGTAAGTGGAGCGAGATCATGTTGGTGGAAACCAAGTTTCAAAATAACTAGTTTCATCTTTAGCAATCTTCCTTTTGTGAATCTCGCTGAGAATGGACACAACTGTTTTTAAAACGACCAACACGAGTTCGTTACAGCACTTGGAGCTAAGCATTATTGTTTTATTGGGACTTTTAAAGACTTGCAAGTTGCACGCCTGTGACTCTTGATGAAATATCCAAAATAACTTTTGCGAAAACTTTTGTCTGTAAAGGCAATGAAGTTGTATGCGTGGTATTGTGCAGTAGGAAAGATAAGCAGAGCAAAACACACAAGTTCGATAACTTACGGGATTTCCGACATCCTCAGCAAAAGCTTGCAGGACCTTGAAAAAGTCAGGAATCTGAAAATAAGAAAAAAATATTAAATTTTGTACGGGTTTTAAGAACATAGATCCATAAACTCTTTTTTCGTGTAAAGTTTGCAGTATTTAATTTGGAAAGTGCAGCACCGTTTTTCTCATTTAATGCAACTTCTGAACGAATAGAATCTTTACACAATTTGCCACTTGCTTTGAAATAACATCACTCAGTGAAATAGTAAGATGTAACTCTGAAACGACTTTGTGTTTAGTTAGATTTTAAAGCAGCCAAATTTTTTTAACTGTAGCTATAGCGTATGCTAGGAGCATTAGCTGCGTAATGAACAACTTTATTTTACGATCGATTTGGATTTGCGTTTGGATAATTTTCGGATCTTTTCGTAGCCATGGAGCCAGGTTAGTTGTTGCAGTAGATTGGTGCTTGATTTATGTTTTCAAAAATTATTTTAAATACACTACGTGTTAGTTAAAATGTTGCTTGTGAAGATCTCCTCAGACACTCGTTATCCTGTATCAAAAACTCAATCGCTACTTGACCAGTACCTCAAACAAGCAATAGAAACTTGTCTTATGCTAAAGGGATTGCATTTTGCAGGTGGACAACTAACATACCGAACTCTGCACCGTCCAGAGAATTACGTCCCAACCAACGATTGGTTGAAACGTATCATATGTCAGGTATGAAAGTTACGCTCACTTTCGTAACTGTTTGTATTTTTTAAGCACAATTAAATTTTTAGGCAGTGGTTTTCATAAAAAATTCATTTTCTTTGCAATGAAAAAGTTTATTGTCATCTGCTTTTAAAGTAAGTTTTGATCGAATAATGAGAAAATTATTTCTAAACTATTCTAACTCATTTGCAAGCAAACATGTTGATGTTTTTAAACTATTTTGTAACTCATTTGCTTTTGAAGTCATTTGTAACTCTCTTGTAAAAAATGTTTGAAAGGCGTAGAATGGTAGTACGACAAAAGTGCTTGTGCTCTATCTGAGAATGTGTAAAGAAATGAACAAAAAATTATTTTAAATGTCTTTTGCACAGAAAGTGTAAAGAACAAGATATTAGAAACGCACAACGAAGCAAGAAGCAACGTGCAACCATCTTCTTCTAACATTAAACGTATGTCATGGGACCAAGATCTGGAGGAATTGGCCACGAACTTTTCAAAGCTCTGTGCATTTGGTCACAACCAGGTATATACTAAAAACAAATGTACTTTTCCAGTATTAAAATTTTGTAATGTGTTTAAGTTTTTAAACTTTTTTGCAGATTTAAAAAACTTACTGTTAGGAAATGGTGCTTTTCTTAAGTAATCGCTCAAACCAATGTTCGCCTGATAATTGATTTTGTCCCGCACAGGGTGGTTTCAGAGTTCTTAACAATTTTGTATACTTGATGTTTGTGAAAGATTTGGCAGCTAAGTGAGACTGTAGTTTGAATGAGATTTTAACTTTAAGTTAATTTTAGCTATATCCTTACTTTTATACAAAATTCTAACAAAATGAGATGTCATCTTTGTTTTGTTATGATACACACAAATATAAGGACTTGTCATATTGAGATAGAAGCGGAAACGGCGTCATGCACATGAAAGGCATTTTGGCAGCAATGCTCATTGTCATTATGCATACTAATTCAAGGGTTGATTTGTGGAAAGCTGTGACTGGTCATTGAATGAATTTTCAAAAGACTACACCAACGTTTTTTTCGTTGACGCTTTGGGAATTTCTAACATGAGGTTTAATTTTTTCAGGCAAAACAACTCCCACGATACTGGCGAATCGGTGAAAACATGTATGTCTCACAAAATATTGCTTTCAACTCAAGTTACGTTTCAAACGCTGTTCAAGTTTGGGATAACGAAAAAAGATTCTACACTTATTCATCATCGACTTGCCAGTCAGGCAAGAGTTGCAGCAGCTACACCCAGGTATATATATTGATGTCGAAAAAACTTTTTCAAGGTGCGTAAAAAACAGCGATAATGTTTGTTAGGATAATAGAAGAACTAAGTGGCTACTTGTTATATTCTCAGACAGAAACGAGATGCTGAGATTTTACTGGTCGATCCTAGTGAAACAATAATGTAGAATTTTTGCAAGACAAATTTATTCTTGGGAATAAAATTCCAAGAAGATTTTACAAACCTTTAGCTACAAATATTTCACAACGTTTATACTGCGTTGCATAAGATGAGATGCAGTTCTGTCAACACGTCACGTAAAGTGTTTGCCGTTCGCAAAACGCACTTGTAATGACAAGTTGTATTTTGGATCGAAAACATTCCGTTGCTTTGCTTGTCAGTAAACCAACTTGCATTCACGTGAATGTTGCTGAAAAGGTAGGCTAGCTTTAATTTTCCGTTTTAGTTTTGAGTTCATAGTTTTGTGATGACATTTCGATGTATGTCCCGCAGTGTCCACAACTTGCTAGTTCATTTTCTAGCAGTTGAAATAGTAAGACAGAACGCTATAAAGTTAAAACGTTTTAAGCACGTCAGTTTATGCGTGGCAGCAGGTAGATTGACAAGTTGCAGTGATAGCCAATCTTGCAATACTTGGCAAAATGTCGCTTCGTTCACAACTGTTGCACACTCGTACTCTTTACCATCGACAGAAATGGAAATTTTGTTGTGCTAAGTAGAAGATATGCCAACGCTGTTCATCTGAGGAAACTTTCTGCACAATTATTGGCATAATTGTAAAAATCGTGTTGATTTATGCACTCCACAAAAACGGCATGCTACCTACTTACATGGAAAAATAATGCAAGAGCGAAAAGACTTCAAGCAGTAGGGGCGAGTGTATTTCACATGACGTATTTCCTGAATGCAACGTATGCTCTAATGAGCAACTTCAGAAACATTTTTTCACCTGCTTCGTCAGGTATAGGAGATGATTCGGTAGCGCTTGAATTTGTTCTAATGATTGCATTGCAGTTGGTTTGGGCTGACACTTTTAAAGTCGGCTGCGGAGCAAGTATATGTTCGACAGTGAATGTGCGAGGTGTGGAATGGTCAAAATCCATTGTTTTCGTGTGCAATTACGGACCAGGCGGCAACTGGATAACCGGGTGAATAAGCAATGCTTATTGCTTTTACGTTCTGCGAAAAAAATGAAAAAAATACTGTTGTAGTTTATTGTATATTGTTCCTTCGAGCAGGTTTCCATACAAACATGGTGTCTCGTGCTCGGACTGTCACTGGAACGACACCTGCAGGGATAACCTGTGCTCAAACAAGTTTCGAGATGCTCCTGCTTCCCAGAGTAAGTTGATCACGTGAGTCATAAGCAGGGCGGGATTAACCATTGGACCAACCGCGCAAATGCCCGGGGCCTCGCGCTTGAATACCAAAACACTCCTTTACTGTTTTTTTCATGTTTTTAGCCTGTTAACCACGTGTCAAAATCGTAGAGCTTTTTGATTATTGCGTTTAGTATATAGGTTAAGGAAACTGAAAACTATGGCATTTATCGTTTTTGAGTGACTAAAAGAACTGAACCAAACAGCACCACGCTTTATGACCCAATAATTAGATCGAAATCAGTGCATCCATGGGTGTCCGCATAAATTTTTCCAGGGGGGGCAACGTCGAAATTTTGCTTGTCCCTTACACGTTACTGACGATGCAGTGCAAATGGGCGTGCACAAAACTCTTTATTAGTCTATGCTGGATGGACCTCAATTCTCAATCTTTTTTCTGAAATGTTTTCTGCACTTCGGCTATCAGAAATGCTTTTTCTTTTCAGAAACTGCCTAATATCATGACTTATTTACAGAACGTGCTCGAAAAAATGGATATTAGGCAGTTTAAGAATAATCAACAGCCAGAACAACATGAGTGGGGAAAAAACAAGAAAGTTAGACACTCTCGCAAAACTGTTTAAAGCAATGAGAAGTAGAACTATATGTTGTCAAGACTATCGGTCAAATCACTAAAGTTAGACCACCACGCAGGCTTAGAAAAACTGAGCAGATGGATTACGAAAACTCGCCACAGCAAATATAGCTTTGCACTTAGTGCTCACTAAGACGTCAGAACTACACCTTAACGATAAAACTTATTCCAACAAGTCTGCATTAGGGGCGTAACGAGGTTAGATGGCGTCCAGGATAAGAAGCAAGTTTAGCGCTCCATGTTCGAAACTGAGGTCTTTTGGAAGCAAATGTACTGTATTGAAGAAAGTACTTGTGACATTGTTGGGGCTTTTCGGCGCCCCCATATTGATTTTGGGGAAATTGTTCCTCCTTTGCTTCCCCTCGTTACGCCCCTGGTCTGCATACCAGGGGTTCCCAACCTGTGGTACGCGTACCACTAGTGGTACCCGAAGGTCTTCCAGGTGGTACGCGAAAAACTTTCATTTTTTTCACAAAAACCTGGATTCACAACTTTCTAGTTTACGTATTGGGCTTTGTTTCAAAATAAATAAATGTTCTTGTACCCCGCTATACCTATTGCATCGCAACATGATAACTTTCGATACGCTGTTAGCAAATTTACGCAACACATCGACCGATTGGTGTAAAGTAAACAAAAACAAAAATCTCATTAAATTTAGTTGTGGTCTTTTTTGTTGTTATTTTAATGTATGTTATTCTTCTGAGATGCCATAAAAGTAATTATTCTGGAAGAAGTGATACGCGTTGACAATACGGGGAGCCCAAGTGGTACGAGATCGTAAAAAGGTTGGGAACCGCTGACATAGACGTATGCTAATAAGCCACTCATTTTCGTACTGTATGAAAAGAAGCCTGCATAAGAATTGTTTGATTAAGCTATTCAATCGTTACGTTGATCACAGTCTCACACTAATAATGGATTTTTAAAACTTGTGGAAGCACTGCTACAGATTTACTCATGCTTCTTTCCACACAGTATATAACTATACGTGGCTTACTGCTATCAGCATAATGTACAAAGATTTTCAACTATCACGTCACAGTTGTAGAAACATTTGTCAAACACAATATAACATGCGCATGGTTGTTTGATGAAAACAGAAGCATAAAGCCGCCCAGTATATTGATAAACTGGAACGAGTATGCTGGATGACATTCACAATTTTTGCCTTGCTTACTTAAGCTGTAGGGCAGCTTTAAGTGTCCTTTACGTTTATGAACCTGCATGGACTTTGCAGTGTTGCTGTTTCTACCTATTTACGCTCGCAAATAGGCAAATCACAATAAAAGTTTGATGGGGCCGCGAATGATGAAAGTATGTGCACGACCGACAAATAATGCCGAACAATTTTGTGGACAAAGAAATTAAGGCAAATTTAAGTTTTTATTACTTTACAAAATTGTCCATGGTTTGCAGGCCCGTAGCCAGCTTGGGACACCAGGGCGGGCGAAGAGTTTTCTGAGAGTGGCCAAAGTTCTTTAACTATGTCCAACACTTTTAAACTATGTCCAACACATCTTTCTACGGAGGGCGAAAGATTTTGCCCTCCCGGGCCTGCTGGTTTACATGGCATTTTTGGCCTCCATAAGACCACCAACCTCTCATTTTTGTTGTTTGTTTCAATGTGGTACAATTGATTTTATTTTGACAAAACAATGAAGTATTTAGACTCTGCCAAAATCTTCCATGAAGCAAAATTGCAAGCCTTTGTTAAAATGCAGATTACCCGCAATCAACCAAAAACTTTCCAGAACATAAGAGTCTTTCGGGAACTGAACAACGTCACGTTAGCAGAACTGCCATCAAAGTTGATAGGACAGACGCTGTTCATTGCGAGTTGAATCACTACACACCTTGTTTGTTTGCATTAGGCTGTCTGTAGGTCTACTTCAGTCTCAACTGGCACTACTAACAAACAAATTCTATCCATGAAGGGTGGGACGTGGTGAAACCATTTCGCCGCCACGGGGGTGTTTGGTGGTCTTTGTCCCTCAAGACAATGCTCCAAGCTCCCCCAAATTGACATCTGAAACACTACAAATCAGTTGAGTTTTGTCCATTTTTACAGTGTCCAGCCCCCTGTACAATTATAGGGCCTCCTGTTGAAGACTTTCTGGCGACGGTTCTGGGTGGAGCGCAAATATACCGCTCAGCATAAGAATTGAGCACGTTTGACAACGTTGGATAATAATTAGAGGAAATTCATCGTTCATTCAAAGGATATAATTACTTGCTAACAATGAGATTTATAAAATTTTTCACAATTCTCGTGGTCGAGGAGTATCTGGCAAAAATAAGCAACCTGCTCAAACCCCCTAGCGTGGGGCCCCCTGAGGCGCGGGGCCCAATGCAGCCGCATCGGTTGCATCGACTTAAGGCCGGCCCTGCCACTGTGCATACCCGATTAACTTAAGATTACTTCGGACAATTTACAGAAAAACTGTCCTCTCTCATTCTAAATATACGCTTGTGTAGTTTTGCTGTTTTCAACAATTTTAAAGTAAACTTTAAATAGTGCTTATATTTATTAATATATAGTTTGATCTACAGGTCTTTACGGTTTTTTGTCATTTCCAAAAGATGCCTTGCTCAAAATCACGATTCTACCATTGTTGTGCAGTAGCTCCTGTGTGGTCAGAATGGACGTCGTGGACGCAATGCAGCAGGTCGTGCGGTTTTGGAGGAACGCGTTACAGAACAAGATTTTGCACCACTTTTATCAACAGGGATTGTGGAGGACCTTCGCGAAACACCCAGTTCTTCTGTGCTCGACCTTGCTACTCGAGGCCGCCCAACACCGTCTCAAGACCAAGTACGTATAACTATAGTCTGCTACTATGGAATTCGAAAGCGCTAACTGGTGCCCCTTTGACGCTTCGTTTTTTGACAGTGGCCAAGAGCGTATTGACCCAAAATAAATTTATGACGAACTTTGCTCATGCTAAGATTAGAATCTAAAAATAAAGAACAAAATTATTTTTCAACAGTTATTTTAAAAAATGAAGAGACAAAACGTCGCAATGCCATGTATTGCAAAAATCGTTGCTAATTTTCGGGAAATCGTTTTTGTGGCATTTGGCGTTACAACATTTGTGATCGATTGGGACATTTGCTTCACAGGCGTTTTCGCAAAATTAGTCCACTTCAGTGATAAATCATCAAAAATTGAACTTTTTTTGAAAGCCACTTGGATTTTGAAGCCATAAGTCCTAGCTAAGGCGTGGGCCCAGGATTTTCTTTTGGGGTTTAAGACCGATAATTCTCCACTTTTTCATGTGACATAATTTAAATGTGCAGTGTGAGACACAGTGTCATTGGGGTTAAACAGGCATTGGGATCTCACTTCCCGAATTTTGTCCCTGGAATTTTTTTCTGGTACCAATCCTGGTGAGAAGAAGGTGATAGCCAGGGCCGGATTTACCTATAGGCTATATAGGCTTAAGCCTAGGGCCTCGAGGAAACTGCGGTACGCATAAATTTAATTGCTGGCATATGACCAAACCGATAAATATTCGTCAAAGTTGTATGTCTTAATTATTCATGAAATTTAGTTTTATTCACCTAATCAGATACCGGTTTGATAACGCCAGGGTCTTTCAACGAGTTTGCGTGAATTTCAGTACGGCCGTTGGTCAAACCGCATGCCGAGTCGCCGATTATTGTGTCAAGGGCTCCCATTCAGTAATTTCTAATACACTCAGATTGTAGATGAAAAAAAACATTTCTCTGCCAAAAAAACGGAAATTTTAATTTGCAAAAAGAGAACGGACGAAAACACCTGGGCTGAAACAATGATTAAAATCCTGATTTACTTAAACTTCCTCTTGCAAAATTTTCGTCCGCAGCGTGAACATGTAACATTTGGATCCCACTGTTTAAGAAATTTTATGTAACGCTGGTGACATATTCTATTAATGACATTTCTCAGTAATTCAGGCTTATGTATCCAATGACCGTTTTTATGGCTGAGTCTTGACAATGCTTGTTTTGATAACATTTTTCTAAACAGTCTCGGCTTTAGCAAATTTGCATTTGCTTCAATATGATTAGCAAGTGAAAATGTTCTTTCTAATGATGCAGTAGACTGGCAAAACCATACATCTGGTCATTAAATCATAAAATGTTCCGAACTCCGGGTTGTCTATGCCGTCTTTAATGTTACGAAGATAATACCAGAAATCAGGGATAGATTTATTGGACAAAGACATGTTTAAACTATCGATATATCCTCCAGCTGTTCCTCAGGTGCAAGGTGGGGAAAATGTGGAAGCACATTTGCTATTGAACTTGGAACTTTTGTGAGATCTTGATCTGCAACGGAATCTAAAATACCTAAGCTGTCAATATATCTTTCCTGCAATGGAAATCGTTTTTTCATTTTGCATACATAGGGTAGCCAAAGAGTTTAAAACATTCATTCTTAAAACATTGTTTCATCAATATTAAATTCCTTCAATTGGCATCTGAGACAATGACCTTTTACGTAGTTCACCAAACTGTAAATCTTTCAGTTTTTACGTAACGGTTTGTTATTTACTGATGCTACTTTTGTTGTTCATGCAACTGCATGACTGACTTTACCGGATCGCAAGCAACCTTCAGTCTTTGATATCGATGCTGGTGTGAGGGTGCAACGTTAACTGAACATGCTTTGTTTCACCAATATAAGTACTTTTTTTACCTGGTGATCGCATATAAGAACACTGCAGTGACCGGAAGATCTATTACATTTACTGTAGTTAATTCCCAACTTTCATATTCTAAAAAAACAGATTTAACGGGATTTTTCATAATTAAACCTAGACAGTCAGATGCATTATAAAAAAACAGATCTGGGTGGAAAAAACAGCAATGGGAACCCTGATTGAGTCGATGTACTCAAAGCACGTTGGCTGTTTCCTCTGTTTGCTGAATCGTACCGATTGTTACGTTTGAATCAAACGAAAGAACTTGTGGCTGTTCGTGTTTGAAATACACCTGAGCAAAGCTTAAGTTGTACTGCAGATAAGAGCTATGCGAGGACTATAGCAGCATTATCCCACAAGAAACACATAGTTCAGGCCTGCCCAACCTTTTTAATGTTGCGGGCCACTTTCACATGAGGAAATTTATTGCGGATCACAAACGTTTTGTGACGTAACAATAGGCTATTGTGACGTAACAAATCCCCTGATTTTGATACGTTTACGCAATAACACGAGGTGATTATGAGCCCTATAGTTGCACAGGGTTGCCAGTTTGGCATACTTGAGGGTAAATTCGTAATTTTGGGCCTTTTTTTATTTTTGAAAAAAGGTCAAATGAAATTTGGCTTATTTGGCCTTTTTTGGCCAATTAGATTTTTTATGTCGATTTGGTGGATTTAATGATGATTTTGGCAGGCTTTCTGGGCAACGGCAGATTTCTAGACACTGTTTCTGGTCACATAATGATAAATTTTCATTGGAAACTCTGCACGAGAACTTATAATTTTTTATTTTGCTGTTTCATGCTTATAGATTTGCAGTTTCAGGTTACTCTTCAGCAAAACCAAAAGTTTTGAGTTCTTTAATGGAGTGAGCTTTAGTTTTTTTTTATGTATAAAATATGTGCATATTGCCCTTTCAAAAGCGCATTCAGGTGTTTTAAAAAGGTGTCGTTGCGTATTTATCGTGTATTTGGCTTTTTTCGGTGCTATTTGGCTTTTTTAAGGGTTGATCTGGCCGTTTTTTTACTTATGACTACCTGGCAACCCTGTGGTTGCACGCAGTGTTGCCAGCTTCTATGAATGTAAACCAAATCTAAAAAATTGACATATTTTCTAAGCGTTTTTTTATACAAGGTTTTGGGTGGTAGGCCCATAACAGAAACAACAGGTAAAATTTTGGTGTGTTTTGATGGCAAATATACTTGAGCCTATAAAAAAATACTATAAAGTTAGTGTGCTTTCGAACTTATTACATCGCGGGCCACTTAAAACAGCCTCGCGGGCCGCGGGTTGGGCAGCCTTGACATAGTTGCTTTTCTGAGCAATGTTGTTTTGTTAGCGTTTCTATTACGTAAAGCTCGTTTGGTACTTCTAAACGTGATTTTTTTCCATTTTAATTTTTTCAAAGTCATTCAGAAACTAGATTGCTATTGAGTACTTGCGCAAGTTTGTACAGCTCCCATGCTAAGCTACAGTAGTGCGAGAAGATCTTAATGAGCTTGAATAGCAAGCAAACGACACTTTGCCAACTGGAAACACCAGAACTCTACCCCAAAGAGACAAAGAAAGGGGTAACAGCAGAAAATGACAAAATCGCGTTTGGGTCTGATGATGCCTTAGTGGGTTTTAGTTTATCAATCCATGCGGACCCTTAGTTCTTAGCCTGGTGATCACTAACTGCTCAGGAGAAAGTTTTTTTTCAAGATTCAGAAGAATTAAAAACGAAGTAAAAGGTCGCAATGTTCTAGGAGAGGTTGCCCAGTATAAGAGTTCGGTTCATTAACGTGACAAACTTAGGCAAATAAATTTTAACGAATTCCTAGATGATTTTTTATGAAGGCTAACAAAAAACTTTTCAATGTTTACTGGGCTCTATTCAGCATTACATGATTCGATGATTGTAGCTTTTTGTAAGTATTTCAATAATGACAGCATAAAGGAAGTTTAACCAATCCCGTCGCCACAGGGGAGCATTGGTGGGCTCAGTCCCTCCAAATTTAAATATGAAACAGTATAAAGCAGTGGAGATTTTATCAAATTTTCAGGATGTCCACCTGCGCAAATGTAAAGCGCCTCATTGAAAGCTTTCTGGCTACGGTTCTGGTTCAAAACCTCACATCCTTTCGCGCGACGGTTTCGTTACGTTCGATTCTTAGGAATCTGAAAAAGTAACAAACACGCGA
>JGI24022J15233_10007453_pt1 | contig 12057 bp, 13 predicted proteins | sample Ectturendosymbi2_FD_15233 | JGI IMG/M metagenome (IMG submission 15233)
AAGCATATATTTGCCTAGTAGAAGGGGTACATTTAAGGTTAGGAATAGAAGAAAAAATATATTTACATACCATTCATTTCCAAATATTTATACATATATCAGTGAATAATATTTTCAAAAGCCATATATGCTTATTTTTAAATGTATCTATGTATAATCATTATAAAACATTTCGTAGTAAAATATTTTATGGGTACATATCCATCTGTTGAAATATAGAAGGGGCACATATCCATCTGTTGAAATATAGAAGGGGCTAATCTGTTGAAATGCTGAAGAAGTACATGAAAAGAGAAAGGTTGGGAACCCCTGCAATAGACTGTATACCAAGTCAACAATCCGATAAAGTGAGGAACGTGCGCTTCATAGATTTCCCGGAATGCTGTGCACTTGGATTGTCCCTTACCAAAGACCAACAGCAGACGACCAACGTAGGCGTGCCCCATTGGCTTCGATCAGTGTTTTTTTAAAGTTTTTCAAAAGGGTGTCGTGGTTGAGCTTTAGGGTGTCAACACCATTTTCTCTTCTACAAGATGTCGGGATACTTTTAACTGATTTTCACAAAAAGCAAGTTTCCGTCCAGATATGCTTAATTATTTGAATACGACATTTACTTTTGGGAAACAAACTAAAGACAATTTTATAAATAGAAAGGTTCAATCTAGGCCTACATACTCATTCATTCACTCATTTTGGTGCCTGCTTTTCCTTTGTGGAGAGTCACGGAGGCAGCAGCACTAGGAGGACTGGAAATACCTCACGATCAGCAGCATGCGATTTCAGATAGTTCTGCTGTTTCCACACCAAGACGAGACCAAGCAAGGTTCGGAGATATAGTGACGTCATCAGGACCGCTTTCCAGTGGGCGTAGACTGTGGCCCAAAGGATTTAGTTCGCCATTCTCTCCTGGGACATTCTGGATATACATGGCCGAACTAACATACCTGGTATCTCTCGATTCGGAGAAGCGTCTTGACATTCCGGGCTTCACGGATATCAGACCTGTTCTTGTCACAAAGTGTCAACCCGTGGACTCTTCGCAAATATCCCACCTCTGCTGTCTGTTCTTTTGTCAGTACTCTTTCAGTCGTCAGTTAAGATTCATGAGCACAGGTGAGGATCGGAACCAAGACCGACTTGAAAGCTGAAACCTTTGCGGTCTTTGAAAGCACCCGTTTCATCACCACGGAGCAATAAAGTTCACGCAGAATCATGGCCGGATCCAAGAGGGAGCGACGGGGGCGATCGCCCCTAAAACTTACAAAAGTATCTTTATTCACCATAATTTTTTACAGTTCGAAGATATAAGCCCATTTTGTCTTCCACTGCTTTGTCACAGCAGTGTTGTGAAGTATACGTCATCTCTCTTGCAGCAGTGAACCCGTAATGAGATTTGAATCCCAAATATTACTGAAATCGCCACCCTGAACTGACTGGTTTGATCCGCCCCTGCGCAGAACTGCGTTAGCTTTAATAATCCGTATATTAAACCCTTTGTTCCGACTTCCCCACTCGTGAATACCACCCCAAGGTACTTGAACGTCTCCACCTGCTGCAGTGAATTTTCGCTCACGTGCAGAAGACACTGCCTTGGCCGTCTTGAGAGACACAATACATCAATTTTTAGCGCTGATTTTCATTCCTGCTTGATCTCACGCAACAGAAAATCGATCAAATGCGTGCTGAAGACCGCTGTTGAGAAGATCCACGCATGCAGTACCAATTCATCCGCAAAAAGCAAATGAAAGCAAATGATTCATCCTGCAGTTCCCAACAGAGACCCCCTCGTTGACGCGTCGATGACTGTCTATCCGATTCATATAGACCAGGGCTCTCCAAAATTTTTGGGAGAGGACCACATAAGCTATTGCAAAACAGTTCGAGGGCCGGACATCTTGCGTAATGTCATTTTTTCGGGATATGTTCCATTCTACCAAATCAACAGATTTTTCGCAAATATATTTTTTTTCGTTATTGGCAAAATGTAGTGCGGCCGGATGAAATAGCTTCACAGGTCGGATTCGGCCGGCGAGACGTTGTGTAGAGAGCCCTGATACAGACAGAAGAGTGATGACAGCACACACCATTGCCAGAGTCTAACACCAAAGCTGAACGGTTGTGATTTACCTGCGTCCACACGGACACGATTTTCTGAGCGGGTATACAGTTACTTGACGGCCAGCAAGAGGCACCAGTCATCACCGTACTCCCACGACACCCTCAGACCTTTTCACGAGGAACCCGGAAATATAATTTCCATACTTTCCCGAGGTCGACGAAACATGTCTATATTTCTCTGGCATGTTCCCAGGATTTCTCGAAAATTTCCCGAAGAGTGGAAATTTGTTCTGTAGCGCTGCCGCAGCAACGAAAACAGCACCGGGTATCATCCAGCTTTGGTTCAATTATTTTCGTGGATCATGGCATGCACTCTTCCTGGGAGACTAAGCAAAGAGATGCTGCGGTAGTTGGTTCATTCGGGCCGATTTCGGGCCTGCATAAAAAGGTTTTGCGCAACCACAGACACTTTTGGCGCCAGTTACTGTTGAAGCAATCGAATTGATTAAATCTTCGATTAAAAATTATTAATTGTGAATTGTTTAGTCATGTTTACTTTGCTCGCCACCAATACCCCGCAGTTGCGCATATTTTGACTCACTTGGTAAATTTGGTTTTCGGGCCTAAATCAGGCTTCAAAAGTAACGATCGGGCTCGGGCCTGGTTTGGGCTTCAAAATGAGGCCCGTTTACAACTGCTCATGTGACTTTGAAGCCAGCAACTTGGAAGACTGTATAGAAAGATTAAGATCGAATTAATCATTTAGCTCAGATTGGTCGAACAATGAAGGTTATCACTGCGCGGCAGCATGATACAAATCCTCATCCACAGCATCTTCATCAATAGAAATTTCTGATAGCGTGACATCTTCATAATTATATGGGCGTTTGGTGAAAACAGCCATAGGAATTACATCACTACGACCAACTGATCATCCAGCAGAACTGAATTTGAGGTAATCAAGTAAATATCTTTTTCTTGGAGCTTTTGACATTTACCAAGCAGAGAAAGCAGTCGTTGTGGCGATTTCGGGGCCCCCTCCATACTATTGAAACTCTAAATGAGAGGTAGGCCTATTTCTATTTCCTTTTACTCCATTATCCACCATCACTGAGGCTTACTGAAACTTTTCAGGAACACACGCGCGTTTTTCAACAACACAGCAATTACTCTCAAGCTCATCTGACCCGTAAAAACAAGGTTGTATTTCAAATTTTTTTTCAAAATCAAACACAATTTTTCCCCAAATATGGTGGACGTAGGTACGCAAATATACGGCCTTTGAGGCAAATGGCCGTTTCTTTCAATTTAAGCGAATTCCGTTCGGTGTAACCAACGGGGGAGTTTGCTTTCAAAGGACAATGGACANACTGATTCAGAAAGAAAACTTAAATGACACTTTCTGCTACATGGATAATCTCACTGTTGGGGGTCATTCNCAGGAACAACATGATGATAACGTCAAAAAACGTATNGAGGTGCTTGGGCGCTACAAGTTCACTTTGAATGACTTCGAAGACAATCAGGTCAGTGATCGTTNTTAATATACTGGCATATTGTGTCGGTTATGGTGTTATACGGCCTGATCCTGATCNATTGCAAGCTTTGCAAAGTACTCCCTTGCCTGAAAATCCTAAAGCGCTAGAACGTGTAATGGGAATGTTNACATATTATTCGAAATGGCTTCNGCGTTTTTCTGGTCAAGCTTTGCCACTGAGATCATCGTCATTCCCATCATATGACACTNCGCGGAAAGCTTTCGAAAGCCCTTTGAGGACAGCAGAAGCCGATATATTGACAGAGACATTTTCAGCCAAACCTCGCCATGCGATAGAGCTAAAAAGGTTTTCAAACCATCTACGGATTCCGCAAGTCTTCTATGGTCAAGCTTATGTAACAAGTTGACGGTAGGTACGTTTGCGAATTTTTCAAATTTTGCAAATATCTTTTTGTAATGTGAACTTATTCGTTGAACAAAACATGTGTACGCACTCAATCAACCATCAATCGCCTCCATTGTTTGTTGTAAGCAATGTCGCAAATATTTGTCAGGATTTCTTAGATCGATGTAAGGAAGTCTCCGATGTAGATGTGAGAAGCTCCTGCTTCTGGATCAAATATCACTTCAAAGTAAGTTTGCCATTGCATTGTTTGCTAAAATCGATTGCTTTTCTTGAAAAAATCGATTACTGAGTTTTGCTGGTTCTACAGAACGGTTTCCAAAATTACTTTTGCATTTCAAAGTGCCAGCATCGAATTCGTTAAGTATTTTTGTTTCAGATCTTATTTAACGAGTAAAAGCTATTCCAAGTCTAATCTGCTCAGACCATGTGACCTCTGGACTGTATACAACCGAGTCATGTGGTGCATAAGCAGCTGAGCCAGATGTTCCACATTCTACTGTGCAATATGCTACGCAGGCAATACTCTACAGCAGTGGTTCACAACCTTTTTTGATACATTCCCTTTGCTCAGTTTGAAACTTTTCATTCCTCCCCTATGGAACGTTCATTTGTCTACTGGTCGGGTTCGTAGGCTAGTATTGCTACAATTGGAACAAAGGTCTTTATTGTCGAAAATAACTTGATTAATAAAGTAGGACAAAAAACTATTTGTTGTCAAATAATGGCATTAAAGTTTGTCAACAAAGACGTGCGATAGTTACAAATATGAAGTGATGTAACTAATTGAAAGAGCCAATTTCAACTTTAAAAAGAAGTACAACACTTACAATTGATAGGTAACTTAGCTATAAAGTGGAAATTCCTCCTCTGAACTCACGAAATTCCTCCCCGTATGGGAACCACTGCTCTACAGAAACTGTTAAAAATCGTCGATTTCGCTTTCACTTCAGCCGCTGAAAGTGAACGCTGAAAAAGTTTTTGCAAAATTAAGTTACGTTCTTTTCACCCTAACGGAGTTTGGCTTCAATCATGATCTTCAGGTCGATTGTTTCAACAATTTTAATAATAGAAAGGTTTCACTGTGATCAAAAAACATGAAAAGAATGGCAAACAAAGTAGAGTTGTAAACGGGCTTCATTTTGAAACCCGAACCCAGCTCGAGACCGGCATCTATTTTTGAAGCCCGATTTAGGCCCGAAAGCCAAATTTACCGGGCGGGTCAAGATATGCGCAACTACGGGATATCAAAAATACAGTGTACGGGCATAGCTACAGGCACACGGTTTTATCACACCCAAAATAGCAACCCCTTGACCAAAACGTTGGCTTAAGCAATTAGTACAAGCCTAGCTTTTTAGTCAACGATAATACTGTAGAATGTAATGTTTCTCATGAAAAAAATAAATTATCACCAAACTATCCACGATGGCGCTATAGGAATAAAATAAACTATCTGGGATAGGGCTATAGGCATGAAAAACCGGTTTGTAGGCCATCGTTTCTTAAAACAAGCCAAGAATCGCATAAGTGATTGATCTCTTCGACGCAGTGCCATCGCGTGCTCATTTCCTCACCGCTGTCACCTTCTCAAAAAGAGTGTGAGACTCATCCGAGCAGAGAACAAAAGAATTCAGCTGTGCTTACAAATAGATTTAACTAATGAAAAACCACAATCACTTCACTCACAGAAATCGCCGCGGTTAGCACAACCGATGTACGTCACGAAAGAATAAAAATCGTTACTCTGAATATTACAAGAGAGTTTTGTATGCAAGCCCGAAATCGCCCCGAAACACTTTTACTAACTTAAGCTCGAACCCGACCCGATCCGAAATTCCTGGCCCGAGTTGCAACTCTGAACCGAACCATTCGATCAATCCTTTGATGCTTTGTACCATGCCCCGGTTGATATTTTCGCCATTTTTGGTAAATGTCAACTTGCGAGTCACAACGAAAAAGTTATTTTGGATTCACCAAAATGTTACGTTATCGAGTGTAACAACTTTATGGGCAATTTTCAAGTTTTACCAATGAAGACAGTTCTTCGATATAATCAACTAAGAAGAAACTTTCGAATACATTATTGACACCCCTCAAGTAACTAATCGCAAAAATCAACTCTGTTTGATGCAGTGAGTCATACAGTCTACACTGACGTGGGATTCTGGAGAGCATAATACCTCGGTCCTTTTAGTGCTAATGTTCATTTCAACTTGATCGCATGCAGCTAAAACCGACCATGTGCCAGCTAAAAGCCCCGTTCACAGGATGCAAGCAGCAAGAAATCGTTGACAAAAAGCAAGTGTTTGATTCTGCAGCTTCCAACAGTGACACCCTCGTCGAATCAATTGTGACGGTCAATCCCATATAGACTATGGAAAGAAGCAGCGAAAACACACATGTCGGACTCCAACACTCACAATGAAACGGTTGTGATTTCACAATGAAACGGTTGTGATTCAACAGTGAAACGGTTGTGATTTCACAATGAAACGGTTGTGATTTCACTCCGCCGACACGAACACAAGTTTCTGAGCAGGAATACAATAATGACTTGACGGCCAGTGACAGGCGGCCATCAGCATCATACTACAGCAACACTCCCCAAACTTTTTGGCATATTCCCAAGATTTCTCAAAATTTTGTCGAAGAGACTGACAATTTGTACTGTAATGCTATGTCTAGCATGAAAACCGCTCTGGGTATCCTCCTGATTGCACATGATTTAGAAAATAACTCCTCTGTTCAAGGATATAAACATTTCAGTTCGGATTTCATCATAACCTGCATCCTTCCCAGCATTCAATGTAGTGACGCTTAGGAAGACTTCAGTCACAGTGATAGCATTTTTCTCGCCCGACTGAACCTCCTGTGTTTCTGATGTTATGATAGAGCAACAGATCTTCTATTCTTAGCTCTTGAGGTGCCATATCTCTGTTGTGGTACCCATTCGATAAAAAGTTTTTACTTGCCTGACCCCTGACCTTTACTTTAGCTATTTTCCGACAAAGGAGCTGTCGCATTCGTAATTCCTTGCAAATTTGTTGCTTGAAATGTCGAGGCGGATGAGCACTAATAAGAGCCGGTTTTCAAGATACCGGCAGCAAAAGCATCCAAGATGCTAACGGACCTGTGTCAGCCAATGGGTGCTGCATTTGCTGTTATTTCTCAATATCTTGAGGAGTCTCAAAAAAACTTTTCATAAACGTATGTTAAAAATCAGTATTACCCAAGTGATACTGCACGTTGGCGAGTTTATGAAAACAAACCACAGATTGTGAATAATGGCGCGTGCGAAATGTATTGGTGGGCAAAATGTAGAGAAATTTATTAGCAACCAGGACACAATTCCAATTTGTTCAATCTTGAAATCAATTAAAAATTTGTTGGCATGTGTTTCTCATTTTGCTCTCATATCTGGAATTTCCACAAACGTTCTTCATTCTTTCATTAATAAGACCACAGTAAGTGTCTGGAGGCTCCAAGGGTANGTAACCGTGGAAGACTTCAAGCAATTTTAGTGTTCGTGGTGCCTTGGCAGGTTTGCTGGTGTCACACANAACTTCAATTGCATGTCAGTTTCGTAACGTGGCTTGTCTCTTGCTCTATGACTAATCTAGAAAACGTGTTGTCAGCCAGTTAGCCAATACGAATTGCTGTTCAGTTCTTTTCTTTCACAGAGAAGGCAGCATACATCCACATCGCAATGGAGTTTTTGCGCGTCGGAAAAAGAGGACCCGTGGCGTTTTCTGGGTCTTTATCAAATCAGATGATGGACAGTGCTACAGCTCACACGGAGCGTCCTGTGCTCAATGAAATCATTGAAATGCGGTTAAATTCAACGCGATTTGCGCACTAATTTTTTCGCTTTCATCAATATGTTCATGCACATTGGAGATATTAATTTTGTGTAGGCAAAGAAATACAAAAATATTTACTCACTTAAACCTGCTGGGGCGTTATCTTTCAACATGAACCCTTCCCCTGCATAAAAAATTGTGACAAGGAATCCGAACACGCAGGCCGCTATCCTTCCATTGTTGGGAGCGAGTATAAATTGGAAGAATTATATTGGCCATCAAGCAATGGAAGAAAGAGGACACTGTCAGACAGACGTCCACGACCTGCAATGATAAATTAATTGCGAAGTGATATGATTGGTATATTATTTTTCAAAATCGTGAAAACCAAGAGTTTTGAAAAGGTACGTAACAGTAAGTTAAAAACATTTCACTGAAATGCCTAACAGCAAATTTGAGTTCTGTGCGACGCACATCGTAGGGAATTCCGCATTCCATCTTAGAAGCCACAGAAGTTGCGATGAAGAAGTATGATAGAATAGAGAAGCACCAGGAAATACAGTATGCAGCCATCGTCCACACTACCACACTGGGGTTTAAACCACTGGCTGCTACCAAAGCAAATGCAATGCATCCACAAAGAATTATGGCCAATCTGATTAATCCTTCTTTGCTGGTGAGATAACCGACTCCAGAATCAGTCATTGTGGTGGTATATAATTTGGTAGTTTTCTGCACAAACCAAAGTTTGTTAACACTTTATCAATGGGTAACTTTACATGCACAGAACAGTGCACATTGTTGCTGAACCTGTAAGCAAAATACAAAGCGAAATATTTGTTAAAACAAATTGGCTAGGTCACAGCAACAAGAACCAAAAATTCCACGAACCCGACATAACATTTAGAAAAACGAACCCTACACAACACTAAGATTTTTTTTATCCCGACATTTAAACCTAACATTTACTTGCTAAAAGTAACATTTGCAGCCCGACACTCAAGTTATCTTGTGTTTAATGGGCACGAACAACTTTTTGCAAAGTTCACAAATATATCAACTGCTATCTTCAGTGCATACTTTGTTATTTTTGCGAAAGTCACAAATTAAGAGAAATTGTTCTTGTATTACAAATTAGTGACTTAAAACCATATTGAGTGTGCTGTAGTCTGTATTAAAAATTTTTGTTTTCTAGTACATTCTGTGAAGAAAACGACAAAAACAAAACACAAAGCAATTGACGCAAAATCACGTTGCTGAGAATGAGGTTTATTGCTCTGAAACGACATCCCGTTGTTTTCAAAAGTGCCGAGCCATAAAAAGATTCACCAACCTTTTTCATGCGTGCCCTAGGCGTTTCTGACACTCTTTTCGTAATATCCTGCTTTTTGCAAGGATAAGTTTGGCATTGCCTCAATGCGATGCTGTACTATTGTGAAAAAATGCGCATCGCTTCAACGTGCTTTATGGATAAAGACTAACTGATTTAATGATGAGGCTTGATCTTCACGAAAAATTGGTGTACATACTTTTAGATAGAACTACATTCTAAACAAGTGATCTAAGCGTCTTTTTGATATTGTGCATATCTCTCAAAACAAGTGTTCGGTGGAGTCTAAGGTAACTAGTTTTTACAAAAGCTACGAAGATATAATGCTGAACATAACTGCGGCATGGCATTGCCACTAGAGGCACTATTTTCTTCATTTTCCTTGTTTGCGCTTCCTACGTGTAGCTCAGNTAAAAGTACTTCAAATGGACATTTTGGGTGGTCTGTGCTGATTACCACNTTTCTAANTATGACATCGATCGTACTGCCTTAAGCGAATGCATTTAAGAAACAATGTTAAGCGTGCAGGTAACTGCTTTAGTTAAATAAGTTGGCTGCCTGGTGAAACGCAGATTGCCTCTGGGCTGGCTGCTCATAATTCTCGAATTTATTTTAGAAATAACTAATGCGATATTAACCCATCAGTGTCAAACGTGTTCCATCTGCTCTTTCAACTGACAATGGTTTTACATTTGAGCCGTTACGATTTGTGTAGCTCAAGTCGCAGATGTTGATTTTCCGCCAATATCATGTTCTCACTTGGATGCAGAGCACAACTGAGGAGATTCTGTCATGTAAGCACGCGTCAATATACAGCTATCACATACAGATATCGATGACGATTTCCCTGAGAAGTCTAAGAAGGGATTGATTGAGCAAATAACGCATTTGAACTTCAAATTGTAAAAGCAACCAAAAATTTCAAACCAAATGAGCAACATTCCTTTCAGGTAACACCTTCAAGTTTAAGCAAAAAAAGAAACAATATTTTAAGAAGTTTCTGTTGGTACGTACAATATGAGTACTGGCAATTTTTTCATGCATTTCTATGCACTAGTCTGCCTGCAGCACAATTTGTTTTATGAGTACCTTGTTAGCAGAAACACATCCTCTGAAGCAAGGGTTCCCAACATGAAGTACATGTACCCTTACGGGAAGCCTACGTTTGCCTGTGTGAAGGGGTACATTTATTNTACAGCCACAATAAATTCCCCTTTAGACATAAAAACGGAATCTACCTTTTTAGTTCTAAAATCTACCTATTTAGTTCTAAAATCTAAAAGTTNTATTAAAATTTCAGTGGATTTTTGTTATTTTGCTCAGCCTTTTTGTTGTAAGATTTTTTTAGGGGTACATGCTCATCTGTCGAATCACTAATGGGGTACATGGTCAGAGAAAGGTTGGAAGGTTGGAAACCCCTTCTCTAAAGGCTGGAAACCCCTTCCTTACGGCGTCGGAAGGCCGTGGATTTGCGTCATTGATGACAAGCAGCGCACAATTTTATAGGAGTTTGTCTTTCAGTAGCGAAATAAGCCTCTGACACGAATCCCTCGTAGCTAATTCTTCGAGTGTCCCAAAAAAGGTTTGTATTTATCTAACTCGAATTCTTTGCTTTGGTCTCCGAATGTTTCCACTAGGATAAAGCGCCAGCTCTTTTGTTTATTTATTTTAACGATGACGAGCGGCAGGCCGGCGCCTGAATATGCTGTTTGTCGGGCCACGACGAGCGAAAAACACACGAGCAGTCAACGAAAGACTGCACATGCGCAATGAACAGACTAACACATTGCGAACAGCCGGCAAAAATTTTCAACAAAGATTTAAATGACAACAAAGAATTTGTTGAATAAAGAAGAAACACTACAAAGGAAATCGTGGTACTGTATAGGTGTGTTGCATGGCGAGGTGAAACGGTTGGTACGTTCGAGATACTTGAAGACAGCATTATAAATTTCAACAGTTGGTTTGAATTCAAGACCTCTTTGTTGCGTAAGCACAACAGGTCTTTAAAAAACATTTTGATATGGTGTATGGCTAAACACGCCTTCTATTTTTTGTGCAGGCGTTTCAACTAAAAATATGATGTAATTTCTCCCACACAACGAAATGAAATCAGCCCTGAAATCAACGCGTGTGATGCATCCACATGCAAATTCAGTAAACATTGCCAAACCGCACTTAGGCTTTTCCTGGTAAACTGTCAGAAAGTATTTTGTTCTGTTTCCAAACACTTTTCATGCCTTGGGTGACTTTCTATTCACGACGTTGTTTTTTCAGCAAGCGAGGTGCAAAAAAATGAAATGCCTGTTGTTCATCGTGGAACGTTGCTCTACTTGTCCATGGCAAGCTAGCCCTCCTCAAATAATGGTAGGCCAACCGTGCGCCAATTCAGTGTTATCCTATGAGCACATCAGTGACTTATGCTTTCTTTAACAACTTAAACCTTTGAAGAGCAACCTATATTGAACGGCGGAAGATACCAGGGAAAGGTCGTATGCTTGAGAGGAGCGAGGGCTGACTGCCATATTTGCGATATTCGCAACTAACTCAATTTCTTTCAGAATCTTAGAAAACAATGGAATTTTGCGGACATTTTTTCAACTGGGCTTAGGGTCTTCATTACATGAAGACGATGTTGTGTTTTCGGAATTTTTTGAGCAAACAACAGGCCTGTAGCATAGAAGTGGTTTTCCAAGATAACGGTTCCTCATCTCTGGTATCCCAGAAACGTCCAGATGGTAAGCGGGCACTGCATGGCAAAGATACGGACATGCAGAGAGAGGCGATGGATGTATCCCTCGGGAGCTCATTACACTAAACATTTGCGAACATGAATTTAAGACTAACATGATATTTTTTATTTGTTTTGCAATTGCTGGTTGTCACATAGGATTGCAACATACACCCCGAAGGCAACATGCACAGTTTCAGACGCGTATCCAGAATTTTGATAGGGGGGGGGCAA
>JGI24022J15233_10007456_pt1 | contig 12054 bp, 3 predicted proteins | sample Ectturendosymbi2_FD_15233 | JGI IMG/M metagenome (IMG submission 15233)
ACCCCTGTCACCTGTAATAATGCCTGTGTATGTTGATGCACATTATAAACCCCTGTTGTGATAAATGTCGCAGTGCTTAACGTTGTATTAATAAAACCATGAATGAATACAATCCTGTGGTGATAATCTGAGCGGGTCGAGCGAAACCGGCGGGTCTACGTTTCTTAATTGTTAACTTGGGCGTGCCATGGACACTTCTAGTTAACCAGTGCTCTCGCGGAATTGTCCTAAACGTGTGCTGTTCTTCTTCTTTAGAAAGGAACTGTCACACATTTAAATAAACGAATGTAGTAAGTTGTTTATGTACAGAAATGTCGTGACCGAAATGTCTCCAGGCTGGAACGTCCCGTGTCTGAAATGGCTTAGATTCAGACTGCAACGGCTCAGGCCGATATGCCAGACCGAAAAGCCATGTTCCGAGTGTAGACAGCCCGGTGTCAAGCGACATTTCTGATGTGTTATTGTTTGTCTGTTATTTCGCTTCTCAGAATAAATAAATAAAGTTTGACAATTACTTTTTTGATGTGTGTTGTATAAATTAAACTTTTTGGTTAGATGTCAGATACCCACAACAAGCTGCAGTACGGGAATAATTTAACCCACTGAACATTTTTGGACTTAGTGTTTGACCTCAATTCTTTTTTTCTTTCTCACCCTAACACAAACCCTAACCGACACACTTACCTTAACACGAATTCCTAAGCCCTAATCATAAGTTTTCTCAGCGAATTTGATATGCATAATACTACTCTGTGCATGCGTACATGGCGTGGAGTCAGAAATTTCGCTTGATACCGGGTGTAGACAAATCTTTGAGTTTAGGCAAGTAACAGTATGTTTGTTTGAGACGCCACTTCTCAAGAACAAAATGAGTAAATATGCTAAAAATTTGGTGAGTATGGCCCCTTGGCCCCCCTGGTTATGCATATGTTTTGGTATGGAGATGCGTTTCGGTGCCAATTTTTTGATTCTCAATCTCGAAGATTTCAGGTCTCGTCTTGGTCTCGTTCTCAAAAGCTACAGGCCTACAAACGTAAAGCCCCCTATTGTTTCAGTTCAGTTTTGGGACTGCAGGTATTTGTACGACTGCAGGTAAACACTGGATTGAAGCCACCGACACGATGGGAACCATTTGTTGCAGGCACGATGCTGTGTCGACCTGAGCCAACCTAATAAAGAGTCGAACCGACAATCGCCAGCATAATAGCAATTGAGATTAGACATTTGACCCGATTCGCTCTCTATTGATGCTACGAATTCAACGTTATATGTGCATTATACTGTATGACGGAATCACGTCGCCACATGGGCTTAGGCTTATAAAAGTGGCATGAATTTGGATCTAAACAAGGTTCGTTTTTCGCATTTGCATTGTATTTTGCAATAGAATTTTTGGTTTGGATTTGAAAAACTTAAATCACTTCACTGGTTTCTGGTATAAGGCCCACTACCATAATCACGAATATGCAAATACTACATTAAACCACGATAAGGTGTCAATATATTGTGCCCTGCTGACCCCACAGTGAAAACGAAGTCTCAGGTCTGCCTCTAAGAACGTTGGGGAAACTTGATACTTAAAGATGCAGCATAGCACGACAAGACAAGCAAAACAGAAAATTTCCCTCAAAATCATCAATAAAGCAAAAAGTGGTCATTTCTTTGTGTGCAAATGAATTGGGTTTGTCCATCAGGAACTCAGAGCTTTTGTAAAAATGCCTCTGACTCGAGTCTGGAGTCATTGACTGTGACTCGAGCCGAGTCCTTCAGTGAAAAACGTGACTCGGGTCGAGTCGAGTCACCATTTTTTTCAACGTGAGTCGAGTAGAGTCCGAGTCACCAAAAAGTCATCGACGGTGACTCGAGTCGATTCGATGTCCCGAGTCAAGTTATCACTGCTACCGGCCGTGGTTACGAGCTTATTGACATGAATCTTTGAATACTGCATCAGTATGGCTTAGCAAAACTTCTGCAATTCACCGTAATTTTTGTCTTCTGTATCTGCAAGAAACAACTAAAGCAGGTAGGAAAATGTACGAAATTCGAAAAATTCCAGGTTCGGTGTGGTTACAATATTTTTCGAAAGTTTTTAGAAAAATTTCGGCATAGGCTAATCAAAAAATTTTCAAGTCTTGAGTCTCAGTCACAGTCTCAAATTTCATGTCTCGAGTGGCTGTACGGGATTTTTGATGAAGTCTCGGTCTCGACATTTCAACCAAAATCGGTCTGATCTCGAAGTTTCAACCAGGACTTGGTTTCGAAGTTTGGGGCTCGGCTACATCACAGAGGTGAGCATGGACAGGATCAGGATTGGATATCCTGCAAGATACTTGCGATTTTTTTTGGATCAGGATTGGATTTGGATAGTTATTTTTGAAAAAAATTAGATCAGGACAGGATCAGGATATTTGTTTGATTTCTATAACGAAATTTTCCTGAGATTGATTCAAGATGTCACAAATTATGGTGCTCTTATTTTCTTTGCTATGATTTTTGTATTCACAAAAATCAAAATGATTTTGTCAGTATGTGCTGCAGTCAGCACAATCGATGATAATTCGTGTTTCTTCTTCGTAAATATTTTCTGCCGAGGTGGAAGTAGTAAGCTGCTCTTATATTGCTGGTATGCTGTTTTGTTTTGTTGTGCTGAGTGGCATATTATTGGTGTGTTGTGTAGGCTATAATTGTCTATTTCGTGGGTGGCCAACTTGTCTTCAACTGGGAGCGACTAGTAAATTTCTGGATAATTCGCGATCGACCAGTTGGTCATATAGTAACAAATACAAAATGCCAAAGTTGAGTATCACATGATGTGCAAATGCAGTGCACCATCAACTTAGTAAGTGATGATGCACAGACATAAAGCAAAGTGTCAGCTGTTACACCTAAATCATGATTTCCACGCAATAGTAGAAAAACCTATTACAATACCTTCGTGGCATCTGCCCAACTAGCCTATGGTCAGCCATCACAAGAGGCACCAAAGAATATACGTGACCAAGCAATTGATAGATAATTTTTATGTAAGCCTACTTTCTGGAATATTGATTGAAAAATGTTCGTTTTAGGCAGCTTGCCAATTCAATGCAAAATCAGGTGGAATTAACCAAGTGACACTCGGCGATCAACCAGTTGATGCAATCAACCTGTTGGCCGCCATTAGTCTATTTCAGTGTTTAAGCTGCATTTCCTTTTGGTTAGAATTTTAAACATTCTACCACACGTTTTTATGCAGTTAACCTTTGCTAAAAGACAGTTTGAGTTTGTAGCTTTTGTAAGCTACTGTACATAGTTTTACCATATTTCATATTGTGATCTACTCTCAGTGTTACAAATTTCTTCATTTTATCAATTGATTGAATGCTGGAGCTCATTTGCAATTAGCTGATGCAGGTGGAATTGGTATATGACAAGGACTATATCCTTGGATTAGCGATTCTTCTTTGCCATATAACCAAAAACCTTAACTCAAATTGTCAACCTGTGTCTGGTTTTGAAAATTGATTAAAAAAGTGCTGTAGCTTACAAAATTTTCCCATGAAAAGAGTCGCTCTATCAGTCCAGCCTAAACAACAATGCTGAGTGCCCAAACGACGACCACTTGCACAGCAGGAATTTCCTTTGGATCAAGTTCATCGTACTAACTGCTAGTGCCACGAACTCAGTGTTATAAGTGGACAAAGCCAGATGCACTACAGTTCAAATGGAAAAATAACCACTGCAGAGCTTTACCTCTGGCAGCAAAATATACACTAATTTTCTGTTTTTACATTTGAAAGTGCACAACATGTGACGTTATATTTATGGATTGGGTAACAAACTGACAGAGTGTATTTGTGTGAAAGTGGCTATAGGTCCGTTGGCAGCGACACAGTTGGAACAAACCGCTGAGTTTGCCACATTAGCAGCACTGTCATGGTAGTTAGGTAGACGTGTCCTACCGTATGAATGTTTTCGTGACTGTTGCCAGAATCGAGCACCATTTGTTTTGGTTGAAATGGTTGCACTTTTCATGGTACCGGTTTTTATTTACATTTTTCAAAAGTTTCCAAACTTTTGTGATCAGATGTGTGGTTAGGTTTAATAAGTGTTAGGTTTAGGTTTGCTAACTTTCTACTAAGCGTAGTCTAGCCTACTACACACTTGTCAAAGATGTCATGTTACAGGCGATGGATAAGTAAGGTTTCAAAAATGGAGGTCCACTGGTGGACCTATAACCGCTGTCTGTTTGTTTCGTATTTGACCAGTGTCACATTTGGATACGGATGGACATTGGATACTAAATTTCTGAAATTTTTGCGTTCAGCCACCACGTGCGTTCAGCCACCACGTGGTAGACTGCTAGTACCAGCTAGTCGTTACATCAGTGATTTCTAATTACCGGTTACATCAACGTCGAATACGAGCTGTGATGCAACGAAAGTTTCTGAACAATCGACAGTCTGTGGACAAGGACCTAACACTAACGAAAGGGCGAACATGCACGTTACCTGCTTTCCAACTGTTTTGTACTTTAGGATGTATATATTGGTTTGACTGGGCCATACCAATATTTTGGTTGGTATGGCTGTGGCGATACCGGCCATACCGCTTCCGCCGCCCTTGTTAAGTAATAGTAATAAACATGGAGAAAGCGTACAAACATCTTGACCATGTTGTTACAGGTTCAAATGCACCTTAACTGGTAATGGAAACTTGTGAAGTGTTGGATTTTAATAAAGTATGGCAAGGTCAACTCAAGTATTGCCTGTGCACAAGTCACAAAAATTAGCACGCATAGATGTTATTTAATGGAAATCGATTTCGCCATGCTGCACCTTCAGTCCAAGTAGTTTAAAGGTCAAAACGAGTGGAAGTACGCAAAGCAGTGATATTTTTTTCATTACGAAACAAAGACAATGGTTGCGTGAAAAACATATCGAGCTAGTGTTGACAGTACCGTAAATAAGCAGTAAGAGTATGCGCAAACAAGTAGTAAAAGAACCTAGCTGAGATAAGACAAGACCAACTTGTGACAATAAGTTAAAACACAAAAACCAAGAGAAGAAAAAATGGTGCGCCAAAACAAAAGTGATGATAAAAGCAACGTTTAAACAGGGGTAAGTCTATCATTTAATGCAAGGCAAAACAGTTCTGTGCTTGTTAATGCTAGCGTTGATTTTGTTGTGCCACTTATCGTTACAAATATCAAGATAATCGTAGCTTGGTTGTTCTAAGAACCATTCACTGTTTTCAGGATTTTTTGCAATCTTATGTTCGTACACTACATGCTGTAGTAAAGGCACCTGCTCTTGGTCATCAGACAAATTGACAGTGTTCCACGGAGAGCGGTGGGAATTTCAACGTTTTTAAAATTTATTTGAGGTATGGCCAACATACTATTCTCCGCATAATTTACAAGTTGCAACGTAAATTTCGTAATTGGCGGAAGTTAACATCCGCCTTTAAAGGAAACAATTTGCCCTTTTGGTTCAGGGCAGTATCTTTAGGTAACGTGTTTGCATTGTGGTTGCTAAATTTGCTGAACAACACTCGACAACTCCAACCAGGATGGCAAGGTTGTTCATTTTGAGACTAGCAGTGCTGGAAGTTCAGTTTGGAAAGAGTTTCAAAAGAAAAAGGGATTTAGGTGAACAGGCCTATGTTTACATTGGACAAAAAATTATGGCGCTAGCTTTGTCACTGTTAAATTAACGTACAATACTGTTGCCATTGCATCAAGCAGGTAGGTCTACACAAATTTAGGCTAGTTGTAACCTTAATCCTAGAGCCTATATAACAAGTTGTCTTTTTATGTATCGTCCTTGTCACATGACCACATCAAACAATCGTGTCTGACAAAAGGCAAACTAAGCACAGCTTCTGCCTCATGAGACAAAATAGACACTATCAAATATGTATGCTCATGTGCAACTGAGTGAGCGGTTTCGGATTTGGATTAGATATCGGAGTCCATAATTTTTTCTTTTCGGATATGGAGTTTTAGATTGGATAAGGATTGCATAATTTCCATATCCGTATACCACTGCTTTTTAGTTCATTGAGCGCCATTTTATAGTAAAAGAAACATAGAAAAATGTTAATTTTCGTTTGACTCGACATTGACTCGGGATTAAAAACCATTGACTCGAAGTGTCTTGACCATTCTTCTGACTCGACGAAATCATGACTCGACTCAAAAACTTTTACATGACTCCTACTCGAAGAGCTTGTGACTCACTCAACAAATTTGCCTTGGCCACATCACTGCATATTTTAGGATCCAGAACTTGTCCTGAACCCTCAAAATTCAGTCGAGGCCTAACAATAGTCCAAAAGTGTTTAAAAATGTAAAACCCACGTCCAAATCGAACCCAAAATATTAAAAAATAGGCTACATCGTTTTGACATCAAAATGCCAGTGTCAAGCGAAATTTCCGACCTTTGCGAAATTTCTCACCTGGTATTGTTTTTCAGTTATTTTGCTTCTCAAAATAAAGAAATAAGTCTGCCAATTGCTTTTTTGATGTGTGTTGTGTAAATTAAAACATTTTGGTTAGATGTCAGGTACCCACAACAAGCTATAGCACGGGAATAACTTTAACCATTGAAAAGTTTCGGACTAAGTTGTAGACCTCGATTATTTTTCTTTTTCTCACCCTAACCCAAACCCTAACCCGACACACTTACCTAAACACGAATTCCTAAACCCTAACAATCAGTTTTATCAGTGTATTTGGTATGTAGATGTTTACTCTGTGCATGCGTACATGGTGCGAAGTCAGAAACTTCGCAAGTCAGAAATTTCGCTTGACACCGGAAATCTTTTCCATTAAATCTGCACAAATCAGGTTCCAATCGTAAATTTTTGAAACGATTTGCAATCAGGAACCAAATCAAGACCAAAGAAATTCGTCATTGCCCGGATCAAGTCCGATCCAGTGGTCATCTCTGCAATGCAGTGCACATAATACATATGCATAAGTATTGCAATGTTTGAAGCATTCACTGCTACATGCAGAGTCCAGAATAGATGAGCGAGGATTCGGGACGTTTCATTGTTGTTCAGTGTTGATTTGGCCAAGTAATACTTGTGGAGTCACAAGTCCTTTGTACTGCCACATCAACTTTTTCATTGTGTGACTTTATAGTAAGCCTACAGTAGGCTTACGACAGGCTATGGCAGCACGTAAGACAAAGCTAAATAACTTTCTATCAAGGAAAGAATTGTAGAAATGATCGCGATAATACGTGAAACCTTTAGGAATGCAAGTGTGACGCGACCACCGCAGACCCGCTAACACTATTTGAGTGCCGTCCAGTAGGTGGTCGTGCTAGCGGAGTTCCACTGTTTAACTGTAACCAGGGTTTTTTAAGGCGTTTTGGGGACCCGATTCGGGTCCCTAGAATTTCGAATCGAGTCCCTAGGATCAGAGAAAATCATCATCGGGTCCTTAAAATCTGAGAAAATCGGGTCCCTAGAATCAGAGAAATCGGGTGCCTACAGATCCATACCGGGTAGCCAACATTTTACTTAAAAAAACTGCTGTAACCAAATGACATTTTTGAGGTAGATAAAAAATTCTTTAAAAATTATTTTCAGAAAAATCATCCTTTCATAATAGATTTCCCGACGACATTAACACTAACCAAAACTTAACCTTACCTGCCATAATAGACCAGTTTGGTATGTCCTAAATTGATATGGTAAAAATAATAATTGCACTCACTGCAATTCAGCATTTCATTTTTCTCTTTACAATCAAGGAAAAATCAGTAGGCCTAAGATTATTAGCAGGAACAACAGCATGCACTCACTCATCAATAGCTGTTGTGAAACCAACAGCATGCACTCACTCATCAATAGCTGTTGTGAAACCAACAGCATGCGCTCACTCATCAATAGCTGTTGTGGAACCAACTTTGACTTAGTACGCAAGTGCGTCGGAAGGGGGGGTCTTGGCCCCCCTGGATTTTAAAAATTTCAGCAAAAAAGGTTATTTTCTTAGTTTCGAGAGGGAAAAAACAAGTTTTGCCACTTTTGGTCCCCCACTTGGAAAAAATCTTTCCGACGCCCATGTTAGTACGTATGGTTTCACATTTATTCATAAGGCATAACACTACGGAATTGTTTTGATTTTTTTACTTAGAATATAAAATGGCACTCAACAAAATTCTTAACTAAAAGCACATCTCGCGACTTACTAAAGTCGTAAATCGAATGAGTTTAGCGTGAGCAAGCCTGGAGTTACTTGAAAGAAATGTTAGCAGAACTAAGACGTGCTTGATACGGGTTTTCTTGTTATCAGTTAACGTTTTAAGTAACTCGATATCTGCCGACTTTTCTTTTTGTTATTGCGTTTATTCTGTTTTGAAGTCAGTTATCAAGAATTGTACGAAATAATGGCGATTCACACATAAAAGTAGTATGCTCCGAAATGTCCAAACTTGCATCTTGGATGTAAATAGCACCAGAATTGTTATTAAACTACCAGTTGACAGTGTGCTGCAGGGGTCACTAACGTGGTGCCCGCGGCATAGGCGTAGCCAAGGGGTCATGGCCCCCCACATTTCTTGTCGTTATGTGCTGTGAGAGGCGTTGTCCCTAACAAAATACTGTTGCTTACCTAAAGTCAAAATATATGGTCCCAAAAAAGGTTCATTAAACCATTTACCAACACCATTACCATCACAGGGAGTGAGGGAAATGCCAAACACTAATGAAACAGTGCACCAGGTACAGTATATGCAGCAGGTCAGCTAGCTGCATGATTTAACTTCATCGATCTCATGCATCATCAACATAAGAAAAATCAACACGACCACTGATCCACAAGACCTATCCACAGTTCCGATGTTCAAATGAGCGCATCGGAAACCAAAATAAGACAAGGGGATGGAATACTATAATTTTTATTAGACCTTGAAGTACTAACTTGTTAGTGTCGGCCAGACGACACGTCAAAGAATCAACTAACGAGGCAATTTCAATTAGTTAGCACAGAGCGCCTACTTATCAGCCTAGTTCCAATTGGCGATGGTATCTTGTACAGCGTATTGTTCACATATTAGCCTACACTTTGCACCGATTTATGGGGATTGGGGGCCCCTGGCTGTAGCCCAGTCAGAATCCCCCTTGATCCGCCACTCCCTGGCATGATGGAGAATAGAAGCCTTTGGTGAACGTGTCTAACCCGGCTTTCTTTGCAAAATAAAAGACAACAAATCACACTAACGGCCAACCAAACGATGTAATCTTTAAAGTGCGCACACAAGATGGAAAAGACAAAAGTTTGACGGAATACACCTTGCATGCCAGCGCCATCTTCCCAACAGCGACGTTCAGCATTTTCAAAGCAAATAGGGCTCGTACACAGCGCAAGAAACCGGAAGTGCAGACGCGACAAACAAACTAACGTACGGTAAGAAAATAAAGCGAGTTATGACGCGTGGTCACAGCTTAGTGTTGAAAAAGTCGCAGCGGTTGGTGGACTCGCTTCCAAGCAACGGTACCTGGGCTTTGTATTGTTGCTCTGGAAGTGAGGTCTTGCGAACAGCTTTAAATAATCTGGAGTCGCGTGAAGGTAGTTTGGCGTTTGGGAACTTCAACAAGTTAATTTGGTGTTTAAGTACTTCAATAAGTTAATTTGGTGTTTAAGTACTTCAATAAGTTAATTTGGTGTTTAAGTACTTCAAGAAATTAATTTGGTGTTTAAGAACTTCAAGAAGTTAATTTGGTGTTTAAGTACTTCAAGAAATTAATTTGGTGTTTAAGTACTTCAAGAAGTTAATTTGGTGTTTAACAACTTACAACCAAAAGAAGCTATCCACGTGTATTAACGCTATTCGATTCCTGTCCATGAAAAATCGGACAGTTCATTTTGGAAATCAAGAGCAAATTCAAATTTCAAGGTCAACTCCATCCCTCCTTTGCCCGCAGCACTGACGCTTCATGCGACGAACTGAGGCAGGCCCGTAACTAGGGGGGAACCCCCTCCTGAAAAACTCTTTGCTCTCCCTGGAAAAATGTGTTGCACAAAGTGTGTTCAAAACTATTGGACATAGTTTAAAGAATTTGGGCCCTTCCCAGAAAACTCTTTGCCCACCCTGGTGTTCCAAGCTGGTTACGGGCCTGACCTCACGTAGTCTTTCGATACATGCCAGCGACATCAAACTTATCTTGAACGCAGTTGCTTATATGGATAAGCAGAGCTGCTGTCCGCACAAAACAACGATCGTCATGGCAGTAGTTCGTGCCAAAAACAATAATACGACACCATTTGTCGAAAATGAACCTTTTATTCTGAAAGTCAAGGTCAACTTCAGCCGTTAACTCACTGCTAGAACCAGGGACGGAGCCAACCAGTAAGTTTAGTGGAGGGGGGGCGATTTCAGTAATACTTTGTAGTCAAGCCTCATTGCTGGTGCATTACTATGAGAGATAAAGTATATTTCATAACTCTGCTGTGACAAAACAATCTACGGTAAAATGGCCTTAAATCGCGAATGTTGTTTTCCGAATTGTTCAAAATCATGGTGAAAAAAGTTACTTTCGCAGGTTTTAGGGGGGAGATCGCCCCAATCGATCCCCTGGTTAAAAAATCCTGAACAACTTGATAATTCGGTCAAATTTTCTTCAAAAAACGCACTACTTTTCATGCGATGCACAGACTGAGACTGAAATGAAGTTCAACCAACGAACACAGTCCGGTCGATTTATTGAGATCAAGAGCAATAGAAACCAGGAGTAGAAAAGCAATGGAAACCCCGACGCATGGTCATTCCTGTAACTGGCTTTGCAGGCCTTCGTTTCAAGAATCCTGTTCACTTTTAAAGGCCCCGAACTTAACAGATGGAAGAGACGACGAGTCCGAAGCGAGTCAAGGCTCTTATTGCACTCCATGCGCGTAGCCAGGTTTTAAGGTCTGGGGAAAAAGTTGAGGGGGAGAGATTTTTGTTTTTATTTAAATGTTTGAAACAAATTTTTGCTGGTGCTGTTACCAGCTGCTATTTCTTTGGGGGAAAATGATAGCAACTTGTTGTTTTATCCAACAGATAAAAGTTTTTAGCGCTTTTAAAGTGTTTTTGGCCTTGCGCTCCGCCTCAGTGAATTTGAAGACAAACTCCGTAATTGCTGGAAGAAACGCTCATCCTTGTCGCAGGATGACCGGTGTACACGGTAGGGTTGGGCAGAATAGCTTCTCGCAATCTACACACGCACACACACGCACGCGCACGCACACAGGGCAGCGTTCATCCACACAGGGAGGCAACAGAAGCACGAAAACTAACAAACGATTTTCTACTGCAAGTGCGTTCAGGTGCGAAAAATAATTACGTCAGAGGCGAAGAACAATGCCACATTGTTGTTGCACAGTAGTGGGGAGGGCTAGGCTTTTTTTCGGTCATAGAGCGGATTTTTTCAAATGGCCGAAAAAAAAAATTAATGTCGATTCGGTCATAAAGCCTGCAAAGGTAGGTACGGTGAACGGTGTGTTTCCAATATGGGCCATATGAGCGAAATGTCGAAAACAAAGCGACGGGAGGGGATCAACTTTTGCGCCATCAATATTTAACGCAGCGGTGGAGTCCAGTTGCTGCTGTGAGGGTCTCAGATCACTGTATTCCTTGATTCTATTAGAAGAGTTGATGGTGCTTACCTAGGAGCCGAAATGTATACTCTGTAACAGGCGTTCCCAACCTTTCTGTGGCCATGTACCCCTTCAGCATTTCGACAGACGAGCGTGTACGTACCCCTAAAATTTCTTATGGCAAAAAGGTTGAGCAAAATACCAAAAATCCGGTGAATTTCAAAAATAACTTTTAGATTTTTAGAACTATAAAGGTTGACTCCGTTTTATGTCTCAGAGTTAATTTGTACAATAAATGTACCCCTTCAGATAGGCAAATGTACCCCTTCAGATAGGCAAATGTACCCCTTCAGATAGGTAAGTGTACCCCTTCAGATAGGCAAGTGCACCCTTTCAGATAGGCAAGTGCACCCCTTCAGATAGGTAAGTGTACCCCTTCAGATAGGCAAGTGCACTCCTTCAGACAGGCAAATGTACCCTTTCA
>JGI24022J15233_10007457_pt1 | contig 12053 bp, 12 predicted proteins | sample Ectturendosymbi2_FD_15233 | JGI IMG/M metagenome (IMG submission 15233)
GCGTTTCCGCTTCTGTTTGTACAAATGGGGTATGGCCTCCTCTGCGGCCTGTGAATGTGGCGCAGAAGAACAAACCGTCGACCATGTTGACCTCCAATGTCCAGTCCATCGACCTCCCCATGGACTACACGGCCTGACGGTTCTGGACGATGAGACAATCGAATGGCTGCTCAATACTTGACCCGAGATCTAGTGCGGCCAAGCAGTGGTTAGAACAAGTAGCTCAAATGAAGACGAATGCACACGTTGAGAACAACGCTGGTGTGTGAAAGGGTGTAACTGCCCAACAAACCAATGCTGAAGTAAATGATGACAGAAGACTCCAACTCAGTGGTTCTTAAACTTTGCAAAGATGCCGAACCCTTACGTAGTTTTCCAAGCTTTTGTCGAACCCCATTTTTACCCAATACAACAGAAAGTAAAAATGGATTACTGAAATCAGATGACCTTCATCGAACCTCTGAAACGGATCCGTCGAACCCCAGGGGTTCGATCGAGCCCAGTTAGAGATCCATTGCTCCAGCTGCAACTGTGCTGAAACAACACACTGTGCATCATGAACACTCTTACAGGAAACAAGTTTGAACAAGTACACCTAGTGAAGAGATTCGTTGGGTCAGCGGTCACTCACTGATTTCTGCATGTAGTTTCAGCTGAATTGTTGCAATCAGTGTTAGACGTTCGTGTCAAAGCAGATCTATCGACCCACCGCCACCTCGTGGTCTACAACTTACGTTCTTCAAAATCCAACAGGAACTACACAATCATGCAGGACTAGGAGGTCCTACCGAATGAAATAGGAGGCCCTGGCGGACAAAGATGTAAGAAAAGACTTTTGCAGAATGCGAAACGTCCTTGTTCGGGGAACTCCCGGAATGCACAGCGGGAGTGGCGGCTGTTCAAACCAGTCCATCGCCTTTGCGGGTCAATTTGGACGGAAACGTCTCGGTTCGGCGAATATTGATGAAAAGATAGCTTCCTCGGGTTACCAGGAGATGCAAAATACTGTTAGAGCAAACAAGTAACCTACTGGGCATGGCTTCAGAACAAAACACAATCTTCTTTGTATTCGCAGTACGCTAAGACGCGGAAGTCCGCAGTCCTCACGATGAAAAAGTCCAAAATGTACTCTTGGAAGAATTTCGGGCATAAACTAGATTCCAGCTACTAGCAAGCCGACGAAGTATTCTGGTAAACCAACCGGCGTCTTCACGGCAAAGCATGATATTGTTAGACCCATCAGCAATCAAAATGTCGTACTGAGCAATAAGGAGGATATCCTTGGAAAGAGAGAGTATTTCAAAGAGCTTCTGTTGGTACTGCTTGCATCGTCTGAATAGGGCCTCCAACATGCACTTGATCGGTTTTCTGTTACGTGCAATCAAGCCGGGAAGAACTATAGCACTGCAAAAAATGAGGTATCACGTCTCTCCAGAAAACCAAGTCAGTGCCTACTGCACGTAAGCAACAATACACTGCACCAGGTGGAGGGGTTCAAGTAGCCTGGTATGGCAATTATGAGGAGATTGATACACGGATTTGTAAAGCAAACGCAGTTCTGCGTGAGCTTTATCGCTCTGTTGTCACAAAATGGGAGCTTTCAAACACCACAAAGCTGTCAGGTTTTTATCGGTGTTTATTCCGATTGTCACCTAGAGTCAAGAATCTTGGCTAATGACTGCAAGAATACAATCCGAAGCTCAAGCGCCAGAGTTTGGATATTTGTGAAGCGTTCACGACTTGACACTTGGCGAAAAAGTGCGCAGATATGAAATTCGTAAAGCCCTGAATGTCGAGCCACTTCAATGTCCCAGGGAAGATCGGTGAGGCAAATCCTGGCTACACCCACGAGAAAGCGGCCCAGAGGTCGACCAAGGACCATGTGGCCTGACTACATCTCCGACCTTGCTTGCTCCTGTCTTAGTGTGGAGCCAGCAAAACCATTAGGATTGTTTCAAACCGTCCGGTATTTCGAGTCCTGCAAGGGCTGCTTCCCCCGCGATTCTCTGCAGGGGGTAAGGGGCATGAAAATATATGAAATTGTCAAGAAACGGAACTGTTAGTGCCCCAAAAAAATTTGGGGTTTAGCCCGTTGATCATTCTTAACGTTTGCTGAGTGTTTCCATTAAGTTAATTTATTTATTCTCCATACCGCAAGTTCTTTTCCATAATTCAGACAGCGACCACGTGGACGCTCTCCTTTAAGATTGTAATTTCTTTATATACTTCAGCCTTCCGGCTGGAAAAAATCGCCTTTTCAAGCGAAACTGAAATGGCAACAATGAAAAGTGAAAATATTGTTCTTACTTGAGGCTGAACAAATCAGTAAATCGTAAATTTGCACTATGTTCTGGAAGCTGTGAATATTTATTGATTTGTTTTAATATTTTTATGTGTTTCGATGAAATTCAGGAAAAACTAACGTGAGATGAACCTTGAACAAAAGATCCAAAACATTCTTCGTATCAAAACAAACCAAACGACGCAGTAAACCTCCTATTCACAGGTATATCTTGGGCTTTGTACAATTTGGCGAAATATCCTGATTTGCAAAAGAAGTGTCGAAACGAAGTGAATGCCGTACTTAACAGGAGAGAATTTGTCGAATGGTAATAGCGATCAAACTGATACTGCATGTGCGGAATGTAGACTAGCATTTTATACGTCAATACTGTTTTCAACAGTTACACTAGCTAATCACAGATAACAGTTAAAAAGTCAACGGATTTTAGTGGTTTTCTTACTACAAAAATGATTAACGGTTGATGAATATTCTATGCGAACTCATTTCCACAGAATGCATTAACTATCTTGAACTGATTTTCACAAAATGCATTGATTATCACGAAAATTCAGAGCAATAAAATCTAACGCATTTTGCATATTCTGGCCAGCATCACATTTTTGCGATGGTACATTCACAACTTGGCTAGCGGTGGCTTCTATTCAATTGTTAAAAAGTGCGGCTTGTTTGGAAGCCTCCTTGAAATAACACCCTGGCTTCACTGCATGTGCATCAGACTCAAATAATCTTTCATTCTTTCAACGACCATGTTGTTGTTTGTAAATGCACACGTGAAAATTTCGTTAATATGGGTTTGAATTCTAAAATTAAATACCTTGTCAGTTTCGAAGCTCTGAAATATGTTTTATTTCAAACGTAGGAACGACCTCAGTAGCTTCAACTACTTGGCGATGTTCATTAAGGAGAGCATGCGACTCTATCCACCAGTGCCCACTATTGTTCGGGAACTAGATGAGCCTTTGAAAATCGAAAGTTCATTGAATAGTCCCACTTCCTGCCTAATTCCAAGCAAAACTAGCATCAACGTAATGATCTTTGCCGTTCATCAAAACCAGCATTCCTGGGACAATCCTGAGGTTGGTATCGTGCTTCTTCTGTATGGCATTATGTGCAAAATCGGTGTATATTACCGGAAAATGGTATAAAAGCATGGGTCGGCAAACGTTTTCGCGCTGCCGACCGCTTTCAGCCTGGCATTATTTTGCGGACCGGCCCTCAATAAAATAATGAATGTTTGGCCCATGCAAATTTATTGCAACTCGTGCGTCATCACGGCACTGATTCAGTGAGAGATCTGGGCTTGCTTTGCCGCAGTAAGATGCTCCGACCTGCAGAGATTATGGTGGTCAATATCACTTGCAGTGTGTTCCTTATGTCAGTCGTTTCAGTCACTTTGGACCAATTTGTCCTTGGTTCCCCACGGCCCAGCAACAATTTCTTCGCCGACCGGCATCGGACCGCGGCCCAGTGTTTGCCCATCCCTGGTATAAAGTATACATTCTTCGCTACATGAAAGTTAATGTAGACAGTTTCCTGTCGTCTTATTAGTCTCCATTGTTATCCTGATTTGATGCGCCTTTCAGTTTTTTTTTCAAGGAAAACATTAACGTAGAACATTACATAAACAGTGAAATAAAACATTACGTAAGGTTAGACTAACGGAAAATGTTAGGTAAACCCTGACGTAAGCTTATAATGTTTTTGTATTTTCAGAAATTTGACCCGGAACGCTTTTCAAAAGCAAATATCGCCAAACGATCATCATTTGCATATATTCCATTTTCAGCAGGTTCAAGGTGAGGAAAGCTTACCACTGTAAACCGCTTATCCAAAAAACACAGGGGCCTATCCCGGCCTACCGGGTCCATCCATTACAAACCTACCGCGGCTAACGGGCTCTACCGGGGTCTTTCAAAGGTCCTTCATGGAAAGTTTCCTGCAAAGCGTCCTCGCTAGACATCTTAATCTCCCAAAACCGTGGAAAACCGCAAGTTTATCCGCGATGCACTTTAAGGGGTCAAACGTGGTCGCAGTTTATCAAACATGGTTGCAGCTTGAAAATATCAATAAATGTGGATGTAGCATCCAAAATGGCCACTGAAAAGGTAGGCGTAACTGTAAGTTCCAGAAAAGCTCGTTGTTCACCTCACCCTACTAACGCTGTTGCTTCCTTTAACCCGCAGTTTCTCAACCGGCCCGGGGGACCACAAGGCCTTCGCCGGGGTAGGTGTGAAGAATAATCACCTGCTGGGTGGCGCTTATAAATAGCAATTCGTAAAGTTGTAAAGCAATCCGTTGACTTACACAATCCGACCTTTTGTTTGGTTTTGATTTCTTTGCCCCAGAGCAAAAATACATTCAAACGAAATCGACATTTCTTAAAGGGCAGAGGAGGAAGGGTTTTTCTGGCCTGGCCGCGGTAAAGGAGCCCGGGACTAGTAATTTGGTAAGTTTTAGCGATTCGAAAGAAATGACTTTTCCGATCACCTTCATTCGCAACTCCCACTATTCCTCCCCATGTTATTCACCCATCACTCCTCCAAGCCCCACAGTCCGAATCAGGCTTTGAAACAAGTTCATCAACACCAGAAGTTTGATCTGACACCAGAGCGTAAAGTTTTCGCACTTCTGTAGGTAGACAGAGCCGAAGCTAGCAAAGAACTCTTAGCAGCGTAGCGTGCAACGTGGCCATATTCAGGTTTTGTGACTCACAGATCAACGAAAATAGTGCTTTTGTGATCCTCCAGTGGAGCGGTGACGACACGTACGGTATTTATATTCAAAATGGCTGCCAAACTTACCATGTTTTCAGGAAATTTCACACGAATGTAAAGGATCTTGCTTGAAACATTTTTATAAATGGTCCTTGCATTCAACGTAAACTTCACCGCTGAAAAGCTATTTACAAGCATCAGGAATGCAGGAAAACTCTCCTCGGAAGGGGCAGATAACAAACTTCAAAATGCTGCTTCTGAAACTTTTTAATTGCGAGGTTCTCTTTAGTAATCCATTTCATAGTGTAGCATCCAAAGTCATACTAGCCACATTTTAATAGAGAGCGGAAGACCACAGTGCACCTCGGTAGACCTGTTCCTTTTACAAAAAGACCGACCATCTTGTGAACCACCAGCGTAAACATTTTGAAAAGAGACGCTGCACTCGCCTTGTAGTTCCTGTGGAGTGTCACAAGTGACCAACGGGCGCTCATCTCCGATTCCCTGCGCCGTAAGCCATGCGACTACTTTCCGATTTTCAGTCTTCCGACCGGGATTCGAACCCAGCATGCCAGCTTCTGTACCGCGCACTTCCCACCGTACCACACCAGCGTTTATTTGAATAAACTGAGTTGGAGGCTTCTGTGCAAAGCTGCATGTTGGAATAAATCCAACCACATGTTTAGTGAAACGTTTTAAATCAACTAAAATTTTTACTGAACTTCAATAAACTTATGATTTGTAAGCAACAACGTTGCCTGAATTTATTTCTGGATGCTTCGCTTCATTCCACCAATTTTACCGCAGATAACCCTTGTATCAGTCTTAACTGTGGCCAGAACATTTACACCGAAAGAACTTATTGCACTAACTTCTATCCTACAGTGCATGTGCAAATACTTCAGGTAGAGCATTCTACATTCTAACAAATAGACATGTATGAACGATACAATTTACTCCAATCAGCTCAATCTCCGCACTCTTACAATCTAGTCCAGTTCGCTTCCATCAGAAGAGTCTTTTAAATTTCTAATTTGAAAATGCATATTTCAATAAAAGCTGAAATACTACGGTATTTTCTTGTTACGCTTGTGTTCTTGTTTGGTTAAGATGACAAATACTTCGCAGTGTTTGACATGAGCTTCAGTTTGGTGAAAACTGATGCCCAACGCTTGTTCTTATATAGCCAGATACTGTTTTTTTTTTTCATATTCAGAGTTGGGTTTGCTGCAGTAAAAGTTTGTTGTTGTTAGAAACTGCATTGGACAAAACTTCGCCATGAACGAAATGAAAACGGTCCTTGCTCAAGTTCTTCGAAAGTACCGGTTATTTTTGGACGAAGAAACTCCTGTTCCCGAAATGCAACCCCGTCTTATTTTGAAAAGTGCCAACGGAATACATATTAAACTTGAACATTTGCACTGATTTATGAAATTTCAAAAAAAGAATGTTTTCCTTTCTTTATTGAACAGCTTTTCCCGAAGTTATTTCTTCTGAAGAAACTTTTGTGAGCAGCAAAATATGCCGTTATTTTTATATTTGATGGTTTCGAGCTTAATTGACACATGAAAAATACCAAGAGGTAATGAGAACGAATCTAGTGTGTGCAATCCGTGTATAAAACGTTTTCGAAAGCGTTCTTGCTTATGGCATATAGTCGATACAAACATACTGTATAGCAAAACACGAAACTTGAAAAACCGCGTGCAATATAGCTGTTGTCACTTCGCGAAGAAATCATGAAGCCTCTCCTATTCGAAACAGTTTGCCTCGTGTATACTGCAATGATAACACGTAACTAGTTTTCGTGAAAAAGTCATGACACGCACATATCAGAGCTTCTGCCACGCATATTAGACCTACCGCTCACAAAAAAACTTTTATCCAGGGTCGTGACGAGAAGAGGAAAGGGGTCAAAATGGCCCGTGCGCCGAAAAATCCCAACAATGCCGCAAGTACTTCCCTCAATGCAGTACATTTGCTCCCGAAGGACATTATGTTCCATCTTGCCCCGGGCGCCATTAAACCTCGGTAGCCCCGGTCGTAACCACCGTATACTTTCCACAAAAATCGGTTGCTTTACTTAAACCATCAGTCGTATTGTGCGATGCCACAACTCATCTGTGGCAAAACCTTAGTATTTTGCAACAACATTGCTTTCAAAACATTTTAGCAGAAGTTAGGAAGATAATTTTGACAACTGATGAAAATATTTTATATTCTCTATTAAGTGGCTAGGTAAGAGCTGAGATGCTCTTTAAACGCCAGTACTAACATATCTTGGTTACACAAGGTTCCTAAAATTTGTTAAATTGTGATGAAACAGAGATTGCTACACCAGTTGTGAGTGACCCAGGGTCAGAAATTGTGTTTAGACAAACTGCAATGTGACACGATTGTCCTACATAAGTTTCATTGCGTCTTGATTTTCGTCATGTGGCTTTGTGGTTTGTACAAAATGTATTAATGTTCTATGTGCATGTTTTAAAGTTGCATTTCTGAAACAAAAATTTGCTACTGTTTCATTTGTCCATGAAAATGATAAAAAGAACATATTTGTAACGTTTTCCTAATTATGCGAAACAAAAAATAATTCAGGAGTGGTGGCGGTACCCAACCTTCCCTGAGCGGAGTTTTAGAGAGAGAGGAATGTTGAAAAGAATTTCAGACTTCATACAAAAGCCCTTGTTCCTGTAGTTACGAAAAGTTTGCACAGCCAACACCAATAAACTCGCGGTTACGAAGCGAAATTTCCCAAAAAGGAAGCTGCGGAAGTTAAGAACGTTGTAAATGGTTGCACGCGAATTGAAACTATACTTTTTCGATTTCTGCTGTTAAATTTTGTGGGTCAAAACTCAATTGTATAGTTTCAAAAGTTAGAAGCGTTGTCTGCAGGGCAAGCAACTATCTTTTACTACGAGACAATCAGCAGACATGCGGACAGTCCCGTCGCCACGGGAGGCTTTGGTGGGTTTAGCGCCCCAAACAATGCTGCAAGCCCCCCAAAATGAAATGTGAAACACTAGTAATCAGTGAGATTTTGTTGATTTTTGCAATGTCAAGCCCCCAGTTGAAAACATTCTGGCGACGGTATTGCATGTGGATATATATTACAGTACTTGGAAAGTGAAAGCGTTACTTTGCCTTATGTAAAGTTTGGGAAGTTTTTTGAGCGATAGCTGCATCCACTATACATGCGTTCTACCTGGGTATGTCATCCAAAAAATCTAATTCCAGAAAAATTCTTGTAATTTATATTAAGCAACCCTGTGCTTGGTAAACGTAACACCAGCAAGCAATACAAGAAAGTGCAGAAATAAGGTATTTAATAACGTAGGTCTCGATGGGTTACATAAAATAACAACAATACGTTGATGAAATCAATGAGATGCATTTGTGCCATATGCTAAGATAATTCCGTGACTTTTACACTTTCTTCCCAAAGCTTTTTAGCAACTTCTTCATCTTTGGCGTGAGGAACCAATTCCTCCCTAGCACAGTCAGAAAAGTAATCTCCACTGTTCTTTACAACTCCGTCGTCTAATGCACAGTAAAGGATAGTTTGAGCGCCGTAGTACGGAGATCTACAACAAGAATGGTTTAATGTTTGCACGGTATAAGCTATTCAGATAATCACCTGGCGTTTTTTTTCATTTGTCCAACAAAAATTACAGCTGCACCATCAAACAAAATTTTACTAAAGTTAATGAAGAGCACGTTAAGTAGATGAAAATAAGGCGTCCACTACTTTATCTTGCGGCCGATAAATGCAAGAGTTGAAGTGAATAGCCTGCTCTATGCGAAATATATTGGAAAGTGCTAGCTTTCACTGAGATAAAGGCTGTTGCTTGATCCTATGAGACATTGTTAATAGTTTTTAAATTAACGTTTCCTTTATTTTCTAAACGAAAATTTTTCGACCTAAATGGAATTGAGTAGGCCTAAATCAAATTGATAATTCAGACCAATATCTACAGTTTTTCTGCGATGCTGACCAGGACAAAGATAGGTTTGAAGTAACTGCGAACACTGTTCGATTTCATCTTGTTAAAATGCAAAAAGTAAAGCTGTAGCCTTATGTTATTGTGTCTTCAATGTACGTGTTCGTTTTGTTCAAACCAAATATGTCATTTCAAATTTCTGTTGGTATCATTTGATTATTACGATTTAACTACAAAGGAACCCCAGAAATGTGAAAGTTTATGGCCGAAATATTACTGCTTCGTATGCCTTTCCATATTTTTTTATCCCGCGAAATGTCTTCTTTCAGAACCAAAATTTTGATAGCAGCTTCGACTGGGTAAAAAAAATTGTAGAATGCCTAATTGTTCTGATGCGCATGTCAATAGACTTTTTTCGCCAACATTTGATGTCTAAGACGTCATTTTGGGATTACATAAACAGGCCCGTAACCACAGGGGGGCATTCGTGGGCGATGCCCCCACATATTTACTGTTCCTCCTCAAAATTGTGTTGTACACAGTAACATTTGTTCTAAACGTACAAGAAAACGAAAAATATTTCCCCCCTAAAAATGTATTTATCCCCCCGAAACATTAAAACCTGGCTAAGGGCCTGTACTGTATAAACAGCATCAGCACTGTGGACAAATCTATCAATTAAAAGTATGCGTTTGGTTCTTTACAATTTTGTTACAGTCAATAAAAGCGAAAGTCCAAAAAAGCACATCACGCGTTTTTCTGATATTCCATTTCTTATCTCTTTTTCTTTCACTTTCAGTTTTGAAGAACTGTTGCCTTATATTATCATTTCAATCAAATGGGCTGCTATATGTGGCGTCTGTGTCTTTTCGGAAGTACTGTATTTGTACTGAAGATAGCAGTGTAAAATCTCGGAATGGAAAATGAGAAATGTTTCCTTGAAGAGCCTTATAAGTAACCAGCTGAAGTAATAAAGTTGAACCAAAGGCTTCGCAAATGCATCCACACTATGACTGTGCTAGCCAATCGTACTGTAGTTTTGTTCAGAAAAGGCGATTGTGACTTTTTTCTGGTGATTCTGACATGGTCATGGTGGACATGTTAGTGAAAATTTCGTTTTGAGCATTGGTTTTTTGTTTTACTGATTGCATTTTTGCCGTCATAAAAATGCATTCCTTCCACTTTCAAAACAAGTATTTTCCAATCGAAAATGCAAACAAAACTGTGCAATGTCAACAAAATGAAAATCCGAAAATCTTTTCACTACATTTGAAGAAAACCGATGAACTATTTCGTTGGTACGAAAATTGAAACAGGCATCGATGCCGATTGAAGACGGAATAAAAAAATACATACAAACAAAAAATCACTCTTTTGTGTGTCAAGATACGATTGCAATTTTGGATGCAAAAGTGTAAAAATATCACTGAGTGAAAAGAAATCACGGGCAGTAAATTACACAAGGTTAGCCTTTGTTAAAGAGAGTAGCAAACTGCAGTGATAGAGCCAAGCATCTCTCGTCGTTGTGTTATGCCAGGCAAAGCAATCAGAATATTGAAGGGATTTTTTAGTGAAACAGTAGTTTTAAGGCGCAAAAAGAAAGCCCCGATGTGGTGATCGTTATTCAAGTAGCATCAGAAAAATCTTGTGAGAGAAGTTGACAAAATGCCTTTGTTGTGCAAAATAACGTTGAATTTAAATTAGAGCCACGTCAGAAAAAATGTCTACCATCAAACATTTACAAAACTAGGCATATAAAATACCTAATATAGCAAAATCCAGGAAGGAACTAAGTTTTGAGACTAAGAAATCCACTGATCTATTTTGTAATCACTTTCTTGGTCGTAACTCCCCAACCATTTGCGGTAAAGAGAATAACAAAGACCTTTTGAAGGGGATTTGATATAGTTTTTATCAAATATATATATCTATATACCATTGCGTTTGAAATTATTGAGAAAATTCCACCATTGTTGCTTTCGTTTCTTTATTTCAGATGTTTTTGAGTATTTTTTCAAAATTTGTTAGCACACTTATTAGCTGCATACATTTTCAAACCGTGCAACTATAGCTACACCCCTATCACCTTTTTGGTAATTAATCAAGAAACTTTGACAGCAGTGAGACAACCAACATTTTTTGAATTAAGATTTTGATGTACGTTGTACCAAAAAAATATATATGCATACTTTTGCACTTGAAAATTTTGAGAAAAATGAGTTTCTAATATCATTTTTTTCGTAGCTGTTAAGAATGGATTGTAGAAAAAATAAAAAATATTTCTTACCATTTTCACTTAAAACTTTGGCGTAAAATGTATGCATAAATCCTTTCCGCGAATTTCACACTGCTCCTGCTTTTGGAAGGGGAGCATTGAAGCCGCAGAAAAAGGGAAAAACGATAAAAAGATAAATTTTTAGACATTTAACGCCCTAGACTTTAAAAGAGGGATGCCAATTTGTTTGGAAGGATGACAGCAGCAGTGAGAGTTCTAATGGTGAAATAAATTTACAACATGCACACTTTGAGTTGCTCATGACTTAGGAAATATAGTCACTATAATTATTGCTGGTAACAAATATCGGGCTTTCTCTTGTAGCACGTGATAGTAACGCCGCACATGCATAAGAATAACAGGATAAGATGCGATCTGTTTGCAGTATCCCATTCAACAAATTTCAAGATCGTGATGTATGTCCTTCAGATCGTGAGTTATGTCCCAAACGGTGTCCCAAGCCACATTCTCAGAGAGTTTTAAGTAAATACCAAATGTATAATTATTTGGCAGCTTCCAAACAATATTCTCTGATGGTGCTCTAAACGCAGGAAGAACGGAAAACGCTGGTCATTTGAATTTTATGCAAATTTCTGGACTCTACATAAAGAGTAGACTGCGGTGTGGAAAATGGAATGGTGTAAAACGAAATGTAGCTTTTCATCTGCTGTTTGCTTTCAGCAGTCACACAAATCCATTGAGAGATACAGATGCGGCTAAGATCAGACAAATATTTTAAACAGTATCGCTGCGAAATAACCTATGCCGTCGTTTTTGCGTGCTCGTTGAAACTTCTGCAGAAGTCACCTGACTGGTTG
>JGI24022J15233_10007459_pt1 | contig 12052 bp, 8 predicted proteins | sample Ectturendosymbi2_FD_15233 | JGI IMG/M metagenome (IMG submission 15233)
GGGATTCCACTGCATGAAGAGCAAACGCATCGCAATGCAGGTGCCAGCCGATTGTCCTCCAAGGGCGGCAACCGGCTTTCGGCCTCCCAAAGACGTAATTTATGTCAATTCTCGGTCGTTAAAAACGTGCAAAGGTCACTCGGCATGCGACGGTGACGCGAAGTGCAGGCAAAGCCTTCTGCGCTCAAACGATGGCGCACACCTGGCGTAAGCTTCTCAGAACAGGTCTCAGCTGCTGAACGTTTACCAATGGAAGGAAAGCAGATGTGTAGCGTTAGACATCCCGTTTGCAGCTCCCGTTCATGATGTAAAGCAAATTGCACCATCGACCCCAAGTGGCTTCAAACTTTGTTTCTAAACTATGCCTGTATTATCAGGTACGCCGAACGTATAAACAAAAACAAGCCTCTCAGCTACGTTGCAAGCGCTTGGAATTTTAGGTCCGACATATGCCCCAAATGAGCTGTTAACTTTGATGGGGAATGTTCACAGACAATTCTGTTGCATCAAAAGATCAGACGGTGGCGAAACCCAACCTAAGTATGACAGAACAAATTAGCGTCCCTGGCTGTTTGTTTCGTTCATGACCAAGTTCTGGAGCAATTGCTCTGAAACTTGGCTAAACTCAAAATAGCATATAGCCATCTAGAAAGAATTTTAGAGTCGCAACACAAAACCAACCAACATGCAGCAAACCACAGATCTTTTGATGCAGGAACCAATTTTGCTTAAGTGTCGCTCGGTTTTTCAGTTATTTCACGAAACGCTGTTGTCTAAAATGACGCAAACTGAATTTTTGCCCACAAAAACTGTCACGTGACTTCTCTGAAAATTTACCGAGGATGCGAGTAGTAATCAGAACAACGTAACGATTGGAATGGGCGATCAATCTTGCAGGCAAAAAATTAATGGGTCAAGCATGTAGTGCGCTCAAATTTACAATCGTAAATGCATTCTCACCAACAGTCAAGTACAAGAGCAGAAATATTAGAGAATTTTTGTAGCAAAACAGAGCTTCGATCCGCTGACGGTTAGAGACATAAAGGTTAAAATAGCGCACGAAGGCTTCGAGCTGCTCCGTAGTCCTCAGGTGTGTGTAACTTTCCCTGCTAGGCTTTGAGAGCCGCGGAAAAATCAAGCTCTTCATTACGATGGAAACCGTGGAGTCCTTACATTGGCACTAGTCATATTATCGGAAAAAATAGTCGCTACAAAAATCGTATTTCGCAAGAACCTGACGAACAGTACCGTCCTCATCGCGGATTCAAATACAGTGCTTCCTTCGTGCGATCGCTCGGCCTTTTACATGACCCGCACGGTTGACCGCCAGTCAGTCAATCGACGCCGCGATACTATGCACAGCGGGCACCGTGTTTTATTGAAAACAGTTAAACCGATGTTTCGCTTTGCATCTGGAGGACGAACTTGTGCGAAGTTGGATCAACAAAGACTTCTTCGAGACGAAGTCGAGGAGACTGATGTGCCGTTACTACGAGGGAATAATCCGGTTGGGTCAGGCGGAAAACGGTTCCATCCTGCAAAGTGACACATTTATTGAAATATGCAAATTAATGACGGGCAGGACAAAAAAATTTAAGCACTACTAACCACAGGTAGAGTTGATCTTAGGCAAGCGCGTGATCGAACACAAAAACACTCAGACACAAAACCTAAGGGAAGAATTTCCAAACCGCAGAGGGACGAAAACCACCTTAGGAATGGAACCGGTCTAGATAAGCGAAAAACATCGAAATAAATGAGTACATAGTTCAAATGATTAAACCACTAGACTTCGGGAAATGTCTTTTCCACCGGGATAAATAAAAAGCTTCTATAAAGATGAAACCAAAATAAAATGGATTTCGCAAAAAAGCATAAACATATTGTCTATTTGAATAAGTAACGGATGATTTCGTATTTGATTACATCGTAAAGTGACTTGGTTGTTTCCTCACGGCTACCTTGTACTTAACAATGTACGGGTTACCAGCATAGTCACTGTCGTCATTTGGTTTGACCAGCTGCATAGCTGACTTCCCACCAGCTCAAAACTGAACTAGAGCGACAACCGCAAAATCCCTAACGCAAGGCAATAAGAACACTGTTTTTACACACGTTACTCTCGGTTTCGCTCTATGACCTAGTTTAACATTAGCAAGTCACGTACAACACCTCACTTGCCGATGCGCACCAATATCTTTCCGAACTGGTACTCGGGTCGCACTAATATTCGACGGAATCATTGTCCAACATTACCAAACTCAATCAGAAACAGCAGCACTCTGCCAAAACTCCCTTTCCGTGACCACGGTAGTCTATTAGCTCCGCTTTCAAGTTTGCTCCTTTGATCTAAGTACAACACTGCATGCTTCATGTCATCGAAAAACCTTCATCTGTGATCCTTCCCACAGCACAAACTAATATTCATCCGCTCACGACCACCTCTACCAACAGCAGTCAGCAATGCCTCTATTCTCAACCACGCTTGTTTGTTCTTCGATCCTCAATCTTGCTCGAATTTTCTGCAGCACATCCGCTTTCGACTCTCGCTACCCTTCTTGCACAGTTACGCTCACAGCGTCTAATTAAGACAAATCTTAGGAGGTTACAACGATTTTTTCACAGACGCAAAAACAACATGTTTTCGACAATTCTCGCTCAGACGGCAAATGGGCCATTAATATATCTTGAATCCATGACATAACGTCATTTTTCATAAACTGGAAAGGGTTATTCGTCCGTGCTTTCATTTGGAGGCCTGTTTTAATGTTAATTACATTCAAATGTTTTGTTGTGGTAAGTATGACATCACCAACATCAAAGATATTGGTAATTAGCAAGAGTAACAGCATCATTAATTTTCAACTGCGTTAGTGAGACAGAAACTTATAACATCAGCGATACTATAGTGATATTGCTGATATTACCAATAACAAATGTGACCAATATTACTGTGGTTGTTTCAACGTTACTACTTATGTCAGCGATGCGCAACTGTTCACAGGAACCCACGCCACAACGATCGCTGCAAAATATTAAAATTTGTCCTTATTCGCGACCATAGTTCACAAAAACATTTCATCAGGAAGGGTTAAAGAGAGAGGCTCTCCGGACTGATTTTCCAAGTTTTGATTTTTTGTTCAATTCAAATCAAAGGCTTCATCCACATACAAACTTTTTTTTTATAACTCCAGAGACACATGCATGCTTCTTAACAAAGGACCAACGGACAAATCATGAAGAACACTGACCTTGATCATGTTCACCAAAGGTTCGTCGCTGATTAGTTCCCACTGAGTGCTGGGCAGTGGTTGGTCGTAAGTTAACGCAGGCCCAGGGTGGACATATCTGGAAAATATTTAAAAGTAAAATAACGTCTTCGTTGATACGCAAACATCCCAAAGTGGCATGACCACATTTCCACAAAAAATCAATACACACTATTAAAGTTGCACTTCAGCTGTTTAGGCCTGAGCGAAGAGTTGGCTTGCCACTACCTGAGCATCAGGTTGGCACTATTATACTCTGAATAACTTAATTCTGTGTTTGACATGAGAATGAAGTGATGGCGACGCGGCATCCGTATTTACTACACAATCGATTCCAACTAAAATCGGTTCAATGAGTAACAGTTTGGTGGGAAGCGAATTTTCATGGATTTTTGGCTGATGAAGTGCTTGTGAATCGCCCACCTTTCCAAAAAGGCCTTCGGGGTCATGTCATTCTTGACGCAGAATGCGAGATGACGCAAAATTCCGTCGATGTCGTAGTGATGGTGCTGCCTGGTGGTTCGCAGGTATTTCTGCATCGACCGTGCCAAAGCGGGAAAGATGGCCTGCGTGTAAATCGCAAACAGCGAGATTAAACGCATGTAAACCGAGATGTTTATACGCGCTGATAAGCGAGCCGCGCGACATGGCCAGTCAGACGCAAAGCCAAGGAACAACCTAGCGGCAGCGCCAAAACCGATAAACGCGGCCGAGAACAGCGGGCGTCTTGTCGCAATGGGTAGCGTCATTATAACTATGTCCATGCTTTTGTCTTTGTTTTTACAAGAGAACCACGTTAAGACGTTTTCGATCGCTTTCAGTGTCGTCACAACGACCACGTCTCGCGTCGAGGAATCGGAACCTCACGCACGAATAAAACGAAAAACTTAACAAAACTTTATTTTAACAGCGACACTCACAGGAAAAAGCCTAGCGCTTAAAAAGAAACCCTTTGCAAGGCGATTTCCACGCAACAAAGGCGAGCTCGTTTACGGCTTTTCAACGGACACAAAGCATCGGAAAGCGAACCTTTGATGCAGCCTGCGGGTCCATCACAGCTTCAGAGTGTTTCCCTCTGACTGCGGCCTCGTCGTCGTTGGCTCGGCGTATGTGAGTGAAGGCGTCTTCAGTCGCAGCAATCAATCTGCGAAAAACGTTTTACGCCAAAACGGTTATACGCCAGTTTTGACACTATTTTCAGCCACTGGTTATATGTACGAAGTACGAAGTAGTTTTGTGCAAAGCAGCGAGCACCACAGCTTCACGAGGTTCCGAATATCTTTCAGCGTTGAACTGCATCAACTTTGTGACATTCTCAACTTGGCACGTATTACAGCATTGGTTGAAAACTTTTCTAGATCTAAGTTTCGTTTGTAGAACACTTCTAAAAATGACCGGTAAACTAGTTTCAAGCTAAACACCACGATGTGATCCTGCTTTTGTTTTTTTCGCTGAAACATTCCGGTCATTTTTAGCTAAGACATTGTGGTCACTTAAATATTTCGGTCATTTGTCTCAGAGTTGTATTAAAACTCGCCATAAAAGTGTTTTTTAGCCTACATTTTTTTCACACATTCTTTATCTAAATGACTTTTTTCGGTCATTTCAAAAACGTTTTGGTCTATGACCGAAAAAAAACAGATGTGATCAACCTGATTTTTGTGAAACTCAGACGATGGCAGTAAGTTTTGAAACTAGCTGTGCAAGAACAGCATGGCGAGTGCTTGCAGATCAGATTCAATAGTATGTCACCATGTTATCATGTACAAAGAAATCTTCAGCAGAAGGCTTGATCAGACCCTGAGTAACAAGATCTGAGGAAGCGCTTTGAAACCTGACCAACGATCTAAAAATGGATGATTTCAAGTTTCAATCCAACAAACGGTCAAAATTCGCAGCACTTTAACCACGGAACAAACGTACTCAAAACGAGTTAACACCGAAACGAGCACTCGGTCGTTCAATGAGTGGCTGCGGTCAATTTGTATACTTCAAATTTTTGACTGGTGTCAAGCGAAATTTCTGACTTGCGAAATTTCTGACTTCACGCCATGTGCGCATGCACAGAGTGATATTCTACACATGAAATATGCTGAGAAAATTTATGGTTAGGGCTTAGGGTTTGGTGTTTAGGTAAGTGCGTCGGATTAGGGTTAGAAAAAGAAATATAACTGAGGTCTAAGACTACGTCCGATATTTTTCAGTGGTAATACTTTTTTCCGTACTAGCTTGTTGTGGGTATCTGACATCTAACCAAAATGTTTTAATTTGCACAACAAATATCAAAAAAGTAAACGCCAAACTTTATTCCTTTACTCTGAGAAGCAAAATAAGTGACAAACAATGATAGGTCAGAACTTTCGCTTGACACCGGGTTCAATCAGGCAAGCTCCCGTTCGAAGAATCGGCTTGCTTTCGAGAGTTAATGTTTTTGTATTCAAAAAGTTATCGACGCAGTGATAACACATGAGAAAATATACAACGAAGAGAGCACAACAGCCGAGCTTGCTGTGCTCTGCAGCAATTACCATCCCTGACCTTTGAGCGATTACACCTTCAGCGCAACAAATTATGCTCAGGTATTGTGTTCTCTGATCCCTGATATATTACAGCTTTTCGTGAAGGAATTAGATGAAAGAATTGAATATGGAATTCACTCCAGTCCAAAGTCTAACAGTTGTTGAAAACTGGCTTGGCCAACGCAGATCGCCTGCTTCATCAAATCACTGTACCAAGAGCTCGACGCATAGACACCCATGTTTTGCAACGCAAAAAGCGTGGCCGGAATGTTTCTTCAGTGATCGAAAACTGATTGAAAAACTGATAAGCTTTGAACACGACGAGGGTCTGACGACGGTAAAGGGCACTTGCCTAACCATATGCGGAAAAAATTGGATGAAAATCACAGTGATCTTGCTTCGATACGAACTTGATATTTACGCAGTAATGAACGCCGTGTCCAGACTAGGGACGAGAACTTCAGCACAAAACATTCTGCTGGGTAGCCTACAAACTTACAATGAAAAAGAAAACAAGTGAAGAAATNGTCGTTTACGATATTTCTGTTGCCGCTGGTGATTGCAATCGCGGCAACAACCCATAACTAAACAGATAAGCAGGGATAGCCAGAAAAAACATTTATTAAGGGTGTGAAGTTTTTTGTTGTCAATACTGAAGTCACCTAAACTTTGACATGGCGTAGACACATCGCCATTTAACGTTGGAACACCCGACTACCTAACTGAAGTTGTGAAAATGACAAAATAACCACTGTAGCTTCTCAAAATCTTTTCGATGAGCAGCTTCAACGAAATAATCGGAACGAAAGTCATGCTGTAACTATATTCAAGGGGACCAGCATTTTCTGAAAATCACTTGCCCTACGGCGACGAGCTTGACGCAGTAAAACTGCAACACTAAAGTCACGACTGCTTCGAAAGAAACGACAACATTCCACCTGATTTAATAAACTGCTAGAACGAGCAATTGTAGAATAGGCTTGTTTCCCCTGTCTTGGCGACACAGAGCGTAAAGCCTAACAAGAAAGTGAGATTTTAGTTGGGACGTCATTGTGGTGGATAACACCAAGCAGCAGAAAACCATGCCAGAACGTTTTCACGAAGTGCATAACGCAGATACAGTAATAACTCCACGTTTCAACTGGGCTGCATACAGGTTATCAAAACATAATTAAGCCACATTTTTGATTTTCGCATCGAGGATTCGTTGATTTGACATTTGACGCACAACCACTCATTATGCAAACGAGTCTTATCCTTTGAACCTGCACAGGAATACCCATCCTTTTAGTATGGCTCCGAGGTCATGGCTATCTTCGGTGTTAGCCAATGGAAACGTACTTGGGAAATTGCGGGGCACGAAATCACACATTTGGCTGCAATTTTTCTTTGAAGAAACACTTAGCATCACGAATTTTGATTGCATTGAATTAATCGCAGCATGCACCTTCCCGAATCATACGCCTTAGAAATAATTTCAACTGAAATTCAATGATTCCTGAAAAATATAATCGCAGCCGTAAACCCTGGAGACGATTCCGACATAAAAACCAACCGCGCAACCATAGCTGTGTATCTGTGCTTCCTACATTTTTAATATCAGCCGTTTTACGTTTGCGACTGATTTCTTTTCTTTTGGTTATATCTGAATGAGAAACAAATTCTGCATAGCAACGCTAAAACAAGTTTGAAAAAGTGTTACTTGGATATTTACGAAACGACAGTACCGTTTTTAGTGCATAAGATCCCTTGGCTTGTTACTTAGAGGCCCAAACATATAGGAAAAGGCGTTCCATGATGAATTGTACAATGCAAAGAACACCTGACAACATCGGATTGGTTTGCAATCCCACCATCAATTTTATCTCCTGCCGCGAAAAAGGTTTGCTGCTGCGCCCAATAACCAATATCATGAAGTCATGACGCACAATAACATCGTCGCTGTTTTTTAATTGTTAAAAAATGCATTTAATTTTGTTTAACGCTGGAAGTAGCGAGAGACGATTGTTGAAAAAGATCAGCTACTCTATACTGTGGCACACACCATCTACTGACAGGGACGCAACAGAGCGCGTTTACGCTATCAATTTGATGTCGCAGAGAGCCTTGCAGAATGATTCCAACACACCAACTTCAAAACAAATATAACAGCCAGCTGGTTCGTGGTGGTCAGTAAATGACGTCGTGAGCATATGGAACGCTTTGGAGTTTTTCAAGTTTCATTTCAGACATCAGGCAAACCTCACATAAACATCAAAATCACGTGGCATCCAACTGTTAGGAACGGAACCCAAGTTCATGAAAATGCTGACGTAATTAACTCAAACGTCCAACTGCACCAGCAGAGTTAAGCTTATCCACACAAACACGCACGATGCTTTGGCACCAACACCGAAATTGCTGCTTGGTCGAAGCGATCAAGGAACAGTGACTGTAACGCCGTTTTGTGAACGTGAAATTATCGGAAGCACGAAAAAAATAAATAGCTGTAAAGGTGGTTCGGTCGAGAAAGGTGACTCGAAAACAAGACTGATAATAGCGACAAGCATGTTGAACGCAATCGTGCATCAAATGCTAATACGTTTGCTGTACATCGGGGGTTTCCAGGGGGTTCGTGACGCGTTTCAAAAATTCAAAATTATAGTATGTTTGCTGAACATTGGATGTGCCGTATAAAACCTCATCGAGTGTAGGTCTTTAGCGTTGCGCGGCTTTGTCATTTATCTCTTACCGCGAAATATAACACTGTGTGTGATATCACAATGCCTTTGGCTGATACAGCATTGTGGTAGCTAATACACGCATCGACTTTCTCTACTTCCAGCGTGGTGACTTGACGCCAGGGTTTTACGAGCTTAAATTAAGAAATAAGGGCATAAACTCTCAGTGTATGCCACTTCATAGTAAGATCTTCTATTTTATCTTTCACAAAGCACTGCGATACGGGGAAGGTAGCATAGCAAAATTTGGAATCGGATCTTGTCTCGAAAAGTTAGGGATTCGTAGGTTTGACACCGACAGGGGGTTTGTGGGAGAATAAAGCTAGAGAACAANTGCTATGCATTAGGCTAAAATAACCCATTTCACGACTTTTATCTCATCAATCCCAAAACCTATTTAAACTCAGGTTATATGGAAGTGATGACTTGCCATGGATGCTATTGTGGCCAGCAATCCAACAGACCTGCCCGGAAGTTCCTCCTACGTGGCCGCGCACGTCGTCGCCGGACAAAAGAAATTATTTGGCAAAAGCGCCTTGTTGCTAATAAACTTTGTTGTCCTTGATTTTGACCAAATTTTCAGGTTAGGAAGTCTTGAAATATATTTTTAGTAAAGTACGTTGAACAGCACACTTGCACTTCCCGCATATTGTGGCTAATATGCAAGACAAGAAAAAGACATTTTATTCCGCAAATACTACCCTTTGCGAATATACGGATATTGGTTTAAAATGACCGCAAGATTCACAAGTTAGCTACTAAGCCAGTCCAATAGCAGTACTTTCTACGACTGAAATCAAATACACAGATTCACGATTTGCACAACGATGAACCGGAAAAATGCTTAACCAAGTTTGCATTTACAACTGGCACGATTTCATTTCACATTTGTTAATACAAATCATGAATGATACGACAATAAAATCTATTTTTAAGCTATAGGCGTATTATTCAATGATGCAACGTTGACTTAGTCATGTGATTGTTTGGGTTCTAATAGAAACTTATTGCAATGAAAGAAAAAGCGCTGAAAGCTGAGGGATTTTATTTCTTCTGGTTTAGTATTCCATCATTTATCGCCTTTGAGTGTTGAGTGTCATTATTCGGATGTTGTTTTACATCACTACATTTGTAACACGCTTTTCTGCATTTGGCGGGTGTTAATTCGGTGAAGGTATAAATAGTATATATTCATGTGTAATATATAATGGAAGTTGCTTCTTAAAAATTTAAACATGTCTTTTCCTAATTCGCAACTGTAAATATCTTGAAATTCGAGAGTTTGGGGCTGAGTGATAAATGATGTGCAAGTTTAAGTCCTTGCGGAAGCTTCAGCACGTTCTACAAGCGGATTCCCACACGCTGTGGCTAATGCACAAATTAAAATTCTTTTGTCACTTTGAAACATTGATCAGTGATTAATCAACCACGCACGTTATCAGATCCAAGTGAGCTGCAAGAACTGGTTACACTGCGTTTTACTGATACAAGTAAGGCAGTAGTTTGGTGGAAGCGAATGTTGAGTTGTAGAAGGCCACAGCCAACACGAAAAAATTAATTAATTGAGCAGCGAAACGCATTTGACTCTTCACAACGATCAGGAGGTTGCATGTCAGACGAAAAACTTCAAGTGTTATGCAAATCTATCTGCATAAAATCGCGAAGACAGCCTCCAGCGTAATTCAGGAAGTTTAATATATTGTCTGTTTTTTTTCATGCAATACACCATCACGGTTCCCTTCATGATGCGACTCTTTCCTCTGCTTGGCTCGCCCTCCACCTTTAAAAGTTGGTCCGAAAATCAAGTGCTTTTGTAATCTAAATAGATTTTCGGAAGTTGAATGGGTATAGATCAGACGCATAGGATGGTTGCTGATTGTTGTAATGAATCATTCATGCTATGGCTGATCGTTTTCTGACAGCANTGCCGAACCTTACAAGATCATTTTACAGGAACACGTTACTCTGCTCTGTACCAGCATCATGTTCAAGGCAGAATGGCCGATTCCGACGATGCGGGGCAAGAGCAGCAGTGGCCCAAAACAAGTCAAAAAGACGATAAAAACCTTGCAGGTTATTTGAGTGACCCACAAAGTAGTCAGGTCGCCTGTCACTGTGGTATAGCTACTTGGAGCAAAATAATCTCCACAACTGGAGCAGCTAGTGGCTCAGAATCCACACCTCTTTTGAATGAAATGCTAGCAAAGTCAAAATACGCCAAACGCCCCAAGGCTACTTTCAGATTTCGTGCGAAACTTCAGCACATGGAGACACAATGAAGGCAAGACGGGAGAAATTTCTTGCAAGCTTCTTTACGAAGACTTATAACTTTAATATTATAAGAACTACACGTTAAAAAAATAAAAAGGGGTACAATAAAGAACCGCATAATGATTTTCAGGTTCGAAAATATGCGTAGGAGTGGGCGGTGTAGTTGAAATCCAGGCCAATACAAAAACCACGTCATTACGGTTTTTCTCAAGGAAAACATTCGGTGCATTTCGTAAGGTTCTGATATCATCATCATCACTAGATTCAAAATTTTTGCGTCAAAGTTCGCAGTTTTGCTTGAAATGATTTATTTATTTGCTTTATCGCCCAAAAACCTTTGCATCGTTTGCGAGTTTGTTAAAATATATCATGCTGAAAATCTCATACCAATAATCGTCAGGCTGTTTTCAGGAGCTGAAAACGACACCACTCGCAGAGTACTTTACACCAATCAACATAGCATTTAATCAATTATTTCTACTGCAGTGATCCTGCAAAGAATTAAAATACCGCCACGGGCATAGTTGTAGCAATGAACGACTCAAAAATCACTAGATCACTAGGTTAGTCTAAAAATCACTAGATCTAGTGGAAAATCACTAGGCGTGGCACCAGTGACTGCAACAGCATCTCCGACTAGAAAGACAAGCGAATTCCAATCTAGAAATAGGGAGTTACAATGAATGCAGCTTCATGTACAGTAGGTCTAGGAGTTTATCCAAGTTTGCTGGAACACTTACATCTTATCCACGTAATGATCTCAAAAAAGGGACATGCTTTCAATGCAAGTGTTGCATGACCCCCCTAAAAATACGTGTGCATACCATTCAACAACTGTGCGCTCAATATCAGCAGTGTCGTGAGGCTCACTGTCAGAATGTGCCTGCTGGGAAGAGTTTGTGGCAACTCTCCCCGTCACAAAAAAGATGTAAATTAATTAGAAGGCAAGTGACGTTACAGCGGATGTTCCTCCACAAAGACCACAGTCAAAATCTTGGAGTGACCTGCACAACCTCGAACATCAGTCACTGTAATGATGCTACAGCCTAGTAAGTTCCTGGCATTCAAAACTCGGGTCATTTTCACTATCTCGTGGCCTACGGTGTCTAAGCATTATGCCAACGGTTTGAGAGGTTGAAATGACCTTGTGACCGGTGTAGATCGTATTTCTTTCCATACAAAGCACCGGCCGACAACCAAGCGTATTTTCCCGGCTTGAGCGGTCAAGAACAGCAACCATGACAGACAGGTTCTCGTGAGTAAATCTTTGTCA
>JGI24022J15233_10007461_pt1 | contig 12051 bp, 10 predicted proteins | sample Ectturendosymbi2_FD_15233 | JGI IMG/M metagenome (IMG submission 15233)
GTTTAACCAAATAATGCTGACACGCCAGAATGGCGGCGGAACCGTATTGACAGGTTGCCTTTGCTAAAGCAATTGGTTTTAAAATATCTCTGCATACCTGCCATGCCAGCCAGGTCATAGGGATCTTTTCACAGTGCGGGCAAATGCAAACTAGTTGCGATCTCGTTTAATGGCCGGACAGACAGAAAGCCTTAATATATTGCACTGCAACACAAGCTTGTGCTTTGGACGCTTATTTTCATGTCGGTTTGGGTGCAGTGCTGGAAGGTAAAAAATTCATGACACAATCCAGTACCTTGGATTCGGCATAGCTGCTTCGGAACAAATCCGGAATGGCAAATTATTTTGAATTGTCCATTTCTACTCGTAGCGTGCAACAAGGTCGGGCGTGAGGATGAAACGGAAACGAGCGGGCAATCATTATCTTGGTCGGTGTGCCGGTCTCACAACATAATGGAATCAACTTAATGCGTTTAAGTGCGAGGCATCAAATTTTGACGGTGGCGCATCAGCTTGTGTTTAAAAGCAATCCGTTCGCTTGGAACGCACAAAACTCTACAGCGCTCATGTATTAAACAAACGAACGAGCGCAATTTATGAAAAACATATTTTCAGGGGGCGAAGCCACAAAACTGGAATTTATGAGTATCGATTCGTAGCTTGATAAAATTTTTCAGAAAATCTGTTTTGAGGCAAACATGAAGATTAGTATATTATATGCCAAAGAGTTCCCAGACTTTCACTTGATAAGCACCTATTTGCCAAAAATCCGAAAACAAACTAGTTGCAGTTTCACGAGCAAACACAGTATATTGATTTCATTGTCATTTTTCAACACACCCAATGCTTCAGAATGCAAACGTGTCAAGGAAAAAGTATATACAAAAAACCAAGCGTTTCTCGTTCATTCCCTTGTGACCTGCGCTCTGACTCTTTTTCGCTGCTTACCTGAGAGACGCGCAGAAAATGCATGCGATAAATAATCCGGGGATTCCCGGCAGTTCGCCGAGCACGGACATGACGTAATAAAGCAGCAGCTGGTCCGGTTTGGCCCCGGACATGAGGGGGTTGTGGCAACGGTAATTGGCCAGCATCACGAGTCCCAGCGCACAACCAATGAGCATCACCAGTTGCAGCAGCGGCAAGTTGGAGTAAATTGTTCTGTACAGAAAAAATAGCGTTTGCCCAAGCATAAGTCTGACTGTATCTTAAGAGTCTACGATATTCTACCAATATCGGTTGGAAGCCCTTGTGTTGTTTGGATGAGTGAGCGACTTGTAAACAGATCTTTGAAATCACGTACACCGCTATTTTTGAATAAAACGTATTTCTAAAACCCTTAAAAATATTCGTCAACCGCTAAAACAGCAAATTGCCGTCGATACCGCGTCGACGCAATAAAGTCACATAATACTTTCAAAGGTGATGAGCAACGGTTCGTCCTGATTTTAACGAATCTTAACCAGGAAAAGAAAGCCACAAATATCGATTTGCCTTCTCTACAGCGACCTAAGCTTTTTCTTCAATTCAGCCTAAATTTTTGCGTTTTGAAAAACCTTTTTGTCAAACAAAAATTTCTCCAAGGGTTTAAAACTAACTTGGTGTCAATTAGGGGCCCGCCCAAGCATCAAAATCTGCCAGCCCAGCAACTTCAGTCAAAGCAAGCAACACTTAAATGATCTGTAACACACATGCACAAGAACAACCGTCCTCCGGCTTACATTTGAGCGTGCCGCTTGGACCTGCACGACATGAATCGTTGTACAGCGGCTTGATTGACGCCGTAGATGCTGAGGCACAGGAAGGCGCCACCAAAGCAAAGAGACCAGAACGTGTGGGCGACCAGCGGGGACGGGTTGAAGCTGTGGATGACGATCAGAAGTTGCTGTTAACTTGGATTTCTTTATCGTTTATCATGTGACTTTCCCGTAAGCGCATGTTCGCCTTGTACGAGGCTTCGGGCGCAAACCACTGCGGAACTAAATCGTTCGTTCCCATGGTAAACGGCGCGACTGAGGTCGTTTATTGATTTTTTTATCAATGAACACCTGAAGCGTTCCCAAGCAACCGCGATAACACAAAGCACAGCAACAGCGAAAACTCGGGTCTTAGAAGCGAGATAGGAAAAGAATATTAGAAGCAATAGCAGCATTGCAGCTCGAATCACATGCAGCATTCAGACATTTTTAGATTTAGAGCTTAGCGATCTTTTTCTTCAACAACCAACAATCCATTGCAACGCGTGAGTTAAAATATTACGTCGTTACCGCTCGACCGCTTTTTAAAAACAGCGTCGTTTTGAGCGAACCACGTTAGTAATTCTGTTTAATGGCGACGAAGCCTACTGACTGGAACAAACAGTCATATCACACCTGAAACTTTTTCGCATTGAAGAGACTGTCATCAATCAACACTTTTTGGTATTTGCAACATGTTTTTCTTCTATCGCTAAATAATTAAACACTTTATTCGGGACAGCCACTTTACAAGTTTTGCACTGCGACACCTGTAAGTTCAGACCGCGTGAAAACACGCGGGAACGTTTTAAGCAGGTTACCGACTGCCTTTGGCAAGGCAACCTAAAATACGGTCGTAGTTAGTACACACCCAAAAGGTTTTCCTTGCGCGATCTTAAAAATACAATGCAATGAATACCAGCCAAGTGGGTTCAAGGGTGAATCATGGGAAAAGGTTGATTGGCGGGCGTGCTAGTTCGCAGCTATGTAACGTTGATTGGCCTGTCTTCTTTGAATGCCTGCACTTGCACCTAATGCGTTACAAAACGACATTTGTTTGCTGCAACTCCAGCCAAACAAGCGTTACGGTCGGCTGAGCGCAGGTGCATCCTTTGCACCCCCACACTCGACAGCGACGTATCACGTGATCGTTAAAATCTTAACGCAAACTAAGACCGACAAACACTTGCTTTTGCGACGACGCGCGTAAGAGGTTGCTCGTGCTCAGCAACCATCCGTCGATTGCACCGTCACCGTCTGTCGACTTTGAAAATTTGCAGCGACAAGTCATTGTCATCGTCTACCACGAGCACTCCTGACTTACTTTATTGGAGCAAGCTTTCCCGTTTCGATGCCAACTTTCCAAACCTCCCCAACGCCACCAGCATTGACGCAACCTATTACGATGATGATGATTTGCGACAAGAGCATGACCGATGCCTGGAGAGAAATAAGCATTATTTTTACGCAACACACAGCAGTTCACAAGCTTGAAGCTTATCGTTTGTGCATAATTTTTTATGGGAAACCGACTATCTATCACAAGTAAAATGCAGTGCGAAAGCTTGCGTTGCGGAGCCTTCTTTCACTACGGTGGTGTGGGTTGGTGTCGTAACTTGCGGAGCGCGTTGTTCAGTTTAAGCGTGGATTGCGCTGATACTCAGATATTGACATCAATTCGTAACAGGCTCTGGGTTACCCTCCCATTGCGTTTGGTGAGCTGAGCGGTCAGTTGCAGCAAAAGATTCGGTTTGTGACGCGGATGTTGTGGGTAGCAACGCGACTAAGTTGCAGGTTGTTGTCGTACAAGTGCCCAGGAAAGCACACTTGGATCCTTCAGTTCCATTTTCACTGACAATTGCTTGTGCAAACGTATAGCTTGAATACCAGCGGCGCATCCCTCCGACTAACGATAATCCGTTAACGAAATGCAAATCTGTCCAGATGAGAACGCTGTTGTCATGTACATTTTGGTCAGACGGAAAGACGCGTATGCCCATTTTGGCAACCTTGACATCACCAGTATATCTGTAAGGAGCAATACATAATGTTCCACTTGAAATCAAACCGATGAAATTCAAGATTGCTAAAAGATTGTTTTTTCCAAACGGTCTATAATTCTAATGGTTATGCGCGTAAGATTGAGTCAACTTACAACAACGTTCAAATTTCCTCCCTCATCATCTACTTTTGGCGTTGAACCTAGGTCTCACCAGATACGCTGTCCAGGTTCGGATCAATGGTTTTTCGAGTTCCTGGGATGGTCATATGTTGACGTGTCCCTCAAGCCGGAACTGTATTGCACGACTGCCCATCTCTTCATAGCGAAGTAGTCTCCGAGTTGCATCAATTTTGCTCTACTTCCAATAGCCGAGGACAACGACTTGGACAAATTCGGCTATCGAGGCAGTAATAAGGAATTTCTACATAAACGATTGCCTGAAAGCTGTTCAGGCAGAAGATGCCAAAAGGTTAGTCATGCAATTGTCAAAATCGTCAGAACGCGGGGGATTCCGGCTCAGTAAATGGTTGACCACTTATGACTCAGTTCCGGAAAGCGTTCCGGATTCTTGCTCGATCCAATACAGTGTGCCGTCGCTGGTTGTACCGATTGATACCGTTCACCACGTGCTGGGGGTTGTGTGGAATGTGGAAAGACCTTGGGGTAGCTTTAAACGATAAGCTTTTTGCAAGGAGAGGTATTGTGTCGATGCTGAGTGCCTTGATCGAATCGTTGCAATTATTTGCGGCAGTGACGTTCCTCGCAATTAAATGATCATGCAAAATCTGCGCAGGAATGGAATCGGGTTGGCGCGGAAGAATACCAGAAGCCGACAAGAGCGTGGTTAAAATTGGTATCCGATCTAAACCTTCTACCCAGATACAAAATTGTGTTAAATTTTTGTATTTGGTGAATCTTCGAACTGTTCTGTATATTATATTAACTACATCAGTTTTCAGATGCATCTTCGAATGGCTATGGCGCGGTTTCTTACTCGAGAATGGCCGCCCAAGATAATGAAAATTCACTGCAATTTCGCGTTTGCAAAAGCTGGATTGACACCGATCAAGTCAGTCTCTATACATCAACTGGAACTAAGGCCTGATTGTCTTGCGGTACAGGTCAACGCTTAATTTCGTTGTGTGATGGAGATCTGCCGGATTGCGTCCCTGTGTTATTCTGGGTAGGCTCAACATCAGTATTTCAGATGTTTCAGTAACACTTCCACTCGATATCCTGTTTCTGTAACAAACCAATTAACCAAGATTGAACAGGGTTCTGATTCGGCGCAGTGGATATACGTCGACTCGAAACGTCATGTTTCCGACCAAGTCTAAAGCGAACCTGCTGCTTCACACATGTTTTCTTCCATCTGCTGGCTCAGAGGATCTGAATTGTGTACCTAGCGGATGAAAAATGCTTCAGAGCTCCTTTCCACCTTCTTGAAGAATTCCTGTCTTTACACCATGAGTAACACCAGGCAGTTCAAACTGGTGTTTGTTTCTACTTTCCAAACGCTTCTGCAGATTCTCTTCATGGTGCAGTTTTGCAACGCTCAGCAGGATGATCCTGCACTTAAAAAGATTCTTTTGCCGAGGCAGGCCGTCCAAAGTCCGTTCACAGTGAAGGAATCAGAAACGGCGGGAGTGGAGGTTTGTAATGTAGTCTACAGAATGAAGTTGTAATTGAATTGTGTGTTTGCAATCTTCTGAAAGCATATCTCAGCTACCCGCAACGTGGCTTCGCAAGTTAAACCTCACCATCACCGATAGTTTGTGTTTTTGTTGTCTGCTCGGAAAGATTCTGACGACTCGTTTGCAACATTTCAGACCAAATCGTAGTCGGTAATACAATGCGAGACCGCTGATCCCCACCTCCGTCGATCAGGAATCAAACGAGTCTCTGACTCCAAAGCGCGTGCTTCTTGCATGGAGTTCTCCAGACCTCCATAACAGAGTATTCAAACGCGATGACAATTACTGCAGACGTCGTTGGCAGCAAGTGCATAACTTGGCGGAACAATTTTCAATCCGACTGACTCGGGAATACAGTATTTTCAGACGTTGCGAAAAGTGGACGAGGTTCGAAACGAACTTTGAGTGGGAGATGCTGTGCTGCTACACGATGAACACACCTCGCAGTGAGTGGACACTGGGTCGTACCCTCGAACTTTATCTAGACAGCAGAGTTTCGAGTTCTTCAGAAGCTGATGGAGACAAGGTGTACTTCGACACGGAAACCAATCACGAAAATTTCAGATGTTACGGCAGAATGAAAAATAAACTGGTGAATTATGGTGATAGAATTCTCGCCTACGCTAATCCAAAAGAGTCATTAACCCGAAATCCCTTTAAACATGACACTATATTTTGGGCTTAGTTGGGATTTCCCGCTTGTCGGAAACCTTTGGTTAATGTCTTGGACCGGACACTGCTAAGGGGCGTGTTACACACTGTGGAGAGGCGTGTTACACACTGTGGAAGGGTGTGTTACACAGTGCAGAGGGCGTGTTACACACTACCAAGAGGCGTGTTACGGTGAGTGCGTTCTTTCACTTTAGTGGCGTGGATTTGTGTGGTAAGGGCGTTGTCTGGTTTAAACATGAATTGCACTGATACTTAAATTAGCAATTTTTGGAGTGAAGTCGCAATCGTCTCTGGGTAATCCCCTGAGTGCGCTTCGTGAGCTCGGCTTAGGCCGGTCCGTTGCAGTGAGCCTTCCGCGAGAAAAGCAAAAAATCGTTTCAACAGCTCGCACGTTCGCTGTAGCGACTTAAGTACAGGCGCCTGGAATCAGTAATTGTGAGTCTTCAGAGCACAGTTGAACCGAGTTTTTTTCGGTCATAGACTGAAATTTGTTTAAATGACCGAAAAAAATTAGTCAATTCCGTCATAATGTCCGAAAATAAAGACTAGCTAGCGTATACTGTTACGGCGAGTTTAACACTATTACAGGACAAATGATCTAAATGTCTCGGCGGAAAAAGAAAGAGTTGCACACTTTGACAAAAATGTCATCATGTCTACACTTTCAAAAATGGTTGAGACCTTTGTCTCAAGCTTTTCTAGAAATCAACGAAGAAAAGAAATAAAACTACAACCACTGCAATCAAGCATCTCATTTATTGCTGCGCGATATTTTCACTTTTCCATCGTTGACAATCATTCCTCTTTAAAAACGAAACAATCACAGTCCACAGTGAAGAACTCACCTGGAACACATCTGTCCATATGACCGCTTTTAGTCCGCCGAGCGTCGTATACGCAGTGCATAGAACGCACATAACACTGACTGACAACCATACGTTCAAATCGGTAACTGCAAATGATTAAAAACAACGTTCGGGACAAAAAAAGTAAATCGTCATTAATCTGTTCATGAAAAACACGGCCATTGCTCGTTGGTCATTTGCGAAGTACGTCATTTCCGGTGAAACGTAAAAAATCACTTTCGCTTGAAAACTTTCAAAATACAACACTACAAAATGTGTTGTTCGTGCCACAGAAAAACATTCTTTGGCAAGGTGTGAGATTGATGGAAATCAATGAGACTGATATATTTTTGTCTCGTTTTCAGATTATACCCTTATGACAAGTTGGTGCGTGCGTCTCGGCGATGCATTCAGGGATTGATTCGAGAACGCCAGCTAGACCTCAAAGATGCCTATATGCATTTTAACCTGCAGCAGAGCTTCGTGCATCACCCGTGACGTCACACGCCATCACCACAGGCACGTATCCCGCTAAGTCACGTGATTTCAAACCATCGAACCACTACGTCAAGTTTTCTGCCGTTTTTTGATCATTTTTTACAGCGCTATTCTCCCTACTAGCTACACAAAACTTATAACTTGTAGTAAGCTCACTCTTGTTCATATTTACTCGTACTGATGTTGGCAGAAGCTGTTGCCGATACGTCTTTGGCTTCATTTGTTTTGGCCTTAATTTTTTTTAGCATTCGGAAATTGCAATTAATTTCCACCCTAAACTGAATGCGACCTCACCAGTAACCACAGCAACCTACCTGCGTTGATAGCAAGAGCTGGTGTGTACAACACAACTCCCATGTAGATAATCATCATGAGCAAGTAAGAAACAGTTCCACACAAACGAACAGTCTTCGAAAAACGTCGGTCAAGATACTGAAAAAAGTGTTGCTTCAGAACGTTTTGTTTAAATTGAGCGACAGATCAAGGATTTAACACAGTCTTTCCCAACCTTTTTACGCTTGCGGCACCCTACATAGGAGAAATGTAATTTGCTACACCAAGTGACGAACCCATAGCAATTTGCTTCGAGGTTTGATGACGTTTTGAAAGCGTATTTCAATGATATATCGAAAAACGTATCAACATTTTGGCGCCCCTGAGTGTTGCAACACCCTAGAGTGCCGCGGCACCCCGGTTAGGACCCACTGGTTTGACATCACGACACGGCGACACGCAACTGCGGATTTTCGCTGTTCACGAAGAACAAAAGTAAAGATCGGAGGGAATTTCAGTAGAACTTCTGGAAGTGCACAAGCGTCTGAAAGGACACAAACTCCCAGCAACGATCAAGACAACAGACGACACACGAACCCGCAACACTTACTTCGTACACTGATGTGATTCTCATGTCATAGAAGACAGGTATGAGACAGTGAGCAACAACGGGTATGAACAAGAAGTAAGAAAACGAAAACATTCCGTAGCCGGTGCCGTGCCGGAATACTTCCGCAGGCACGCCAAGAACCGTTATCGCCGACATGATCGTGACGAGCAAGGACAAGGAACTTGGTCCGCATCGCATTCGCCTGAACGATGCAACAGGATAGGTTTTGCTAAAACGAAGCTGCGCAGAACTGGAGGCGGGTGATTCGAAACCGCCAAAGTGCAGGAAGCTACGCCGATCAGTCAACTTGAACGTGAGCTGAAGACTGGTGAACGTGTCAAGTAAGTTTGTTGCTGCTGAATACAGCAAAGAGTTTGTTTTGATCACATGACGTCAGCAATCAGAAAGTGTCGCTGCGTCAACGTTTGCCTGCCATGCTACGATGCCGCCGAAATATACTTAAATCTAATGCTGGAAAGACATTTCGAAACCGATTTTTCACGAAAGGCGTTCACTAACCCTTGTGAAGTTAGGAGTACGTAACGTATACAAGCCAGACATAAATAATGAATGAACAACATCACAACATGGATTGAAATCTACAAAAAGAACTTCACAGCGACACTTTTTCAGTTACGTAATAGCGGGATAATGGGCGTAATCAAAACTTAAATCTATCACCATTTGTACAGAACTCGCCTGTCTGCCATGAGGAACTCGCTGGTTGTTCGTTGTCTTCCTCCGGAGAATGCATAGTAAAATCCGATGGCAAGTGACGAAGCCAAGCAACCAATAAAAACGACATAATCACCAATCTGGAAATAATGCTTCTCCATAAACAGAAAAAATAGAGGTGTGGTGTAAACTTTGCTTCCTACAATAGAAAATCCTAATGTTTCCTGCAATAAATATAAAACTTGTAACTGTCCAAAAGAACGATGGCAGAAAAGGAGTGGAAACCCTTAAAAATTGCAAAAACTGACCACATTTACGAACAAGTTCTACAGCGTTGTTTACAACAATGTATGGCAAAACACTGTCCAAGCAGCCTAAATACCTGAGCTTACACTAAGGCAGCAGAATGCACATATAAGCAGGTGTGAAAACTGTCCACATGGATCCAGTCTACAGGATGCGAACGCCGGAAAAAAAATAAACATCAGTGGCTGGCATCATGAGCTAAAAATAGACAAAAGCTGTAGGCTTCGCGGATTTAACAATGTGTCGCAGCAGCATAATCATTTAGCGAACCAAGGGCTGTTCACCATGCGCACCTCGTTTGAACAGGCGGCAGTTCTCACAGTGCTATTTTCTGCCACAGGAACTAGCAGTCGTGAACTTTTCAAAACAGTAAGAGTTGAAAGTATTCGTAGCAAAAGCGTTTCTTCTTTACCTCTGACAGGTTCAGTGCATCAGTCGTAAGCAGGTGGCTGGTTTGCGGCAAACGCATCACTTGCAGCAGTAAACGAAGTCATGGGCAAGCGTCAAGTTGTTGCTGAGCGCGGCGTGCATAGCTGGAATGCGACGCTGCCAGAGTATATTTGCATGTTGTTTACCGCACCTTCCAGCTGCTGACTAAAAGCACTGAATTTGGACTTCTTCGCTTACGTAATTGAGCCAAGCCTGGCGAAACGGATTGTATTGTTGCGTCACAAGAAACTGGTTTCAAAGCAACTGAAGCAAACGTTCTCATTAAAAAGGTAAAACATATTCTCAAGCTTGCAGTTGAGACTGACAGAAATATCCATTAGGCTATCTCACCTATTCCCCAATTTGAAGGCTTAGACCAGTGGTTCTTAACCGGGGGGCACGCCTACCCAGGGGGCGTCAATAAATTTCGAAGGGGGCGCGAGCCCTTACGCGCTCCATAACACGGAAAATTTTTGAACGGAAAAGTTTTCCGTCCAATTTTCTTATTTAAAGTCAGTGGGGCTTCCAACAAAGGACATATGGGAGGCGTGGTAGAAGAAAGGTGAAGAACCATTACTTTAGACCAGCTATGTACAACCCAAATGCCTTACTGAGCCAAAAAGTATGTCACTATCTTGACCAGGGCCGCACATTGAATGACATATTGAGAGCCGCACATTGAATGGCTTTCCCTGATCTTAGCAAACCAAAGTTAGTTTAAGCTAATGTACTGAAAGTGTTCGAATCCAAAGTACAGTGATAACAGACGTGATGAAGTGGCACTGAGGACCACCTGCAACAAAAATGTCGAATTTAAGATTATAAAAATGAGGACAGGTTGTCAGTATGCAGGATACTTTTGCTACAGCGAAAATATCAATTGTGCCGAACAAAACCTTCGACCGGACCGCATGCAGCCCGTGGGTTGGACATAGCTGGTTTACACAAAAGATTAATTTTTAGATGTCAAACTAAATACTAGTGCGTACGGAAAACCGGTGTTTGGCAACGTGATGTTTTAAATAGCTGTCTTTTGCAACTGCACTCCATTTATAATCTCCACATATATCAAATCTGAAAAGCACCAGTGCCATTGCAAGGAAAAAATGGAAAGAAAATAAACAAACCAAACATATAAAAATCTTGAACACAAAAGCACAACATTATCGATTAGAACAGAATTGTGGAGAAAAGTGTTCGCAGAAAACATGCGCCGAGCGTTTATACCAATAGTCCTAACGCAATGCTTCCACTTTAAACAAAACTGAAAACTTCTGCATAGGTTTTTTTACCCAATGGCGAATGAATGTTTATGGAGTCAAAACTCCAATTTCTGCGTTTAAAAGTTAGCTACTATATTCATTGCAGCAAATGTTTAAACTTAAGCAAACGCACTAACTCACAACACAAATGTCTGTCTTTCAATGATCGTGGTCCGACCTCACTTGATGACAATAGCAGCAAGTACTCGTTTCGACCATTCGCTGCTAACTACGCTACAAGACATGACCTGGTCAACTTCCAATCACACTCCAGCTGACATTTCCAGGGGGGGACCAAAACGATTGCGACTTGTTGTTTTACCTAACAACTAACAAACTTATTGGCGCTTTCCTGCTGCTTTTGAAAACGTCGGGAGGCAATTGCCCGGTTGCCCTCCACATCCTGGTTGCGGGCCTGACGCTCCTCAAATCACTTTGTATTGCGATTAAGTATGAGTTGTGAAGTTGTTCTTGTTCCACAAGCCTGATAGAACGCACGGCGCCCTTCAACACGCAGAAGCGCTGATAACTTGTCACGAAGAACGTCTGTATTAAAAATAGAACAAAAGTCAACGACATCCCAAGCTGCAGTGGTTTCTTCAAGAGAGAAGCAGAACCACAGCAACTAACGCAACTCAACTGAAGTAGAGTTGCGCTAAACTGGTTGTCTACTTGACACTTCACGGCAAGCCACGACTGACAGCAGATTGCCTGCAAAACTTGTAACCGACTGCTGCGTGGCAATCAGCGCACAACTCAGCATGAGTGATCCACGAGCCTGATTTGCTATCGAAAAATCGCAGCACTTCTGTGGGAGAAGTGTTAAATTGAAACACCGACAAAAAATCTCTCAGCGTTGCCAAGACGAACCCCTCACGACGCCTCCTGATTAACGCCCCACCACAGAGAGCATCTCATGCAACGGTCGCGTTGAGCGAATTTCAAGACGGCTTGCGTCATTTTTTCCACTGAAAATGCTGGCAGTTGGCCTGCGGGTTCGAACATAAACCCTCAGGTCTGGCGCAGCAGTAGAACTTCTTGCCGAGATT
>JGI24022J15233_10007464_pt1 | contig 12050 bp, 7 predicted proteins | sample Ectturendosymbi2_FD_15233 | JGI IMG/M metagenome (IMG submission 15233)
AAAATATAGTGCAATAGAAATCTGGTCAAAAATTCCTCCGGAGATAAAAAATAAAACGTGTTTGGCACTTTTTCTGGCAGAGTATAAGAAATATGTACTACGCAGCTACTAGAAATATTCTTTGTGTTCTTATTTATTGTTGTACATAAACCAAGTGGATTGATTTAAATACGTATCGCTGTTACAGTGGAAAGTGTCAAATCATGCAGTATCTCTGTTATGTATTACATCGTTAGGCTTTTGTTGCGTTCACAGAAACTGGTAGCATCAAACCAGTGTATGAAGTTGTGGGATGCCGAATCTATAGATGCAAAACAAATGCACTTCCGTTTGTCATGAATGCATTGACGAGTTCTTTTCCGCAAAGCCTGATTGCGCGACAGGTTCTCAACCTGCTTAAATCTCATGACACTATTGCGGTTCTGCAGCGGTCTATAGCTATTGACGCATTTCCTCTTTGGCATTCACGAATGCTTTTCGAATGTATAAAAACAGTAAATGTTTAATGAGACAAATTTAAACCGTTTTCTTCTGGTGGCTTGTCCTTGCCTGCAACGCATTTTACTTCAATTTACCATATAACCGCTTTGCACATATTACATTTTATACCCAGAGCAAAAGACTAACCATTATACACTGTTCCCTTTACATTATAAGCAGCTTCGTCCTTGGGAGGTTTGCAGCCTAGATGACCCTTGGTCCTTCGCAGCCTCCAACTCCCTCATGCATTCTATACATCGATGTACTTGGAAGTCATTGCAGTTCTCCATTATAATAATTATGATGGCGACATTCATGCGTGTGTCTTAAAAGCGTGTATTTCATCAAACTACAGTAAATGCATTAGCGCCATCAAGCGTATACTCTACACTACCGCAATGCATATATCCTCGTCTTCTTTCGTGTATTTATGTGTTTCTCTTTTCTGCGATGCATGTTTAAAGTCTAGCGTGATGGCGCTAATGACTTTTTTTAGAAAGTCTTATCACCCACCAATAAAAAATGTTCGCTTTTCATGTCGAAAATTTTTTTTGCGGTGATCGCTCACAATACAGAACAACAATGTGGTTTGGTTCTGCGCTACCCCTCGAAGAATCGCATATAACCCCCGGAGGGTAATTTACCTCCAGTGTGGGAACCGCTGATCTACAGCTTGGTGGAATGATCGGCTGTAAGCGGTCATGACAATTTTTGCGCAAAGGTTCAATAATTGCAGTTCAAAATTTGAGAGGCAGTTTTCGCCACCCCTGGTTACGCGCCTGACAACATGAACTGATAGCAACGTGGTTTTGTCTTGATCATTGTTGCAAGTGCAAACCTGTAGACAGCTCAAGCCGGCCACGAAAAGAAACATTTGGCGCGGTTAGCGAAATCTGCAACCGACAGCAAAATGCGCAGCTTATTCACCAGATCATTCCGCGTAAATCACAAAACTTTGAGCAGAAAAGCAGAACAGCAATGCAAATTTTAACTTTTTCGCTGGTACCTGTGGTGTTGGCTGAGATTCATGATTTTGAATTGGTTACAGGCTGATTCCCACCTGTGTTTGCTGGCCATGGGTAGAAACAGATCGCCAGATCAACAGCACTGGGGTGGCTTTAAGCTTGTTTGGGGGTTCATAATAGTATAAATGGAAATTGACTTGATCAGGGAGACTAGAACTTGAGCTTGGAGGTATTAACTGTGAATTTGAGGGTCTCAGCCCGCCTGCCCTCCTTTTTTTGAACAGTGTCACATCTCTTTTTCATAATCTGGACTAGTGTTATTGATGTTTTTTCTTCACATCAGCAGTCCAGTATTCAAATATGATTGACATTCTACTTATATGAGTGGCGTGAAATATATTTTAGGGAAATATGCTTTCAGGCCAGTGTGAACATATCGTGCGATTTTGAGATCGTTTTTCACGATATCAAGTAGAACTACCTAAAATGGGAGTGATGTCATAGCAAATGCCTTTCATTTAATTTTCGTTTTTGAATTGTCGGTACTAGGGCTGGCTTCAAGCAACAGAAGTTTATTGTTTAAGTAATAAGGAATTTCTGACAGATTACTTAAATAACTTCAGTAATGGAAGCAAATCAGGAAAATCGACGTTTAGAATGAAAACATGCAAGTCCATCAAATTAATTGCAAGTTGAAAAGCACAGTATGTGCGAACAGCTATTTATTTTCTAAATAACATCGCACAAGCCACAAGCTTTACATCATCTCATCACTCAATGGAGATCTAAGCCCTGGTATGAACTCAGACACTGTGCAATTACTAAAATGGCTTAGCTCATGCTTAACTGCTCAAACAAATTCGCACCAGTTGACCGCGATTCAATTTAATGCAGTGATTCTCATCCTGGTCCAGGTGGACTGCCGGTGGTCCACGTGGAATTTGTTGTGGTCCATAGAGGGTTCCATAAATCCTTGATTTTTTATTTAGGACTAAGATTGAACATGCCCTTGAGTTCACTGACCAATGTACAATGCAGTTTCGACTAGTTTTTCATGAACGAGGTGTCAGCATATTGTGTGTGGCACCAGCAAAGTGGTGCATTAGATATTTTTTTTAAAGGTGACCATTGGCCAAAAAGTTTGAGAACCACTGTTGAGCTTCTAGCTCCAAATCTTTTCACGATGATAATCAACAATTGCGACTCAAAAAGCGCTCTGCTCGGGAATGAAATCTATTCGCACTGGTGTAGGAGGCGGGGGTGAAAGCGCTACCCCAAAACTTTTGATTTGGTGAAAATCCGGAAAAATCTCTTCAAATCCGGGAAAAATCTGTGGAAACTTGGGCAAAATGTGTGAAAACCTTCGCAAAATCGCTGTATGTGCTTTGCTTTTACAGAAATGGCACCTAAAATCAAAGTGCAGACGTTTTTCTTTTTTTTTCGAGGTCTTTTTATTGTATGGTTATTTTCGGGCAAGTTAGAAGAAGTTTGGGCAAGTTTGGGAAAAATTTGGGCAAAATGGTTCTTGAAGTGCTTTGATTTGAAAAAATGCGCCCAACGTGAAATGAAATGCAGTCGTTTTTTCCTTTTTTTATTTTTTTGAAGTTCGTTTTTCTTGGCGTTTTTTCGGGCAAGTTTGGGGAAATTTGAGCAAAAATTCTTCGCACCGCCCAAAATTTGCCTGGCCCTACACCTATGTCAATTCGCTTCAATGGCGTATTTGAAATGTGATGGTGCATGTCATGTGTATTGCGTTTAACAGCAACACACGTGGCTTCTAAAACCTAATTTTTCTAAAATCAAATTACTTGAAACATAAAGTAACGGCAAAACTATTTGATCAAGTAATAAGTAAGGGTTTTCAAGTTAATTACTTACTTGAACTCAGTCGTAGTCGCCTCAGCAATAAATATGCTTTCCATGTGCATGTAACTGTACAAGCTTCGTCTGGAAATGTGATTGTCATTTCGCTATTTATTACGCTCTAGCTTGGAAATTGAGTTGTCACTTCCTAGTGTAAGAAGAACCATTGTACTTCTAAGCAGTTCGGAATACGTTTCATACATTGTTTTTCTGATATGCGGATATCTAAAACATGGTCAAACACTGGCGCGCAGCATGCCTTAGGGCTGTGGTCCTCAACCACCGGGCCACGAACCGGTACCGGGCCGCGAAATTACAAAATGTATGCTGGTGGTGACAACACTCGCTTTCTGCGCATGTGGTTGGTCGATTCTTCCTATGAATACACTGTTGCGAGAGTACTCCTGTGCCGCGGTAAATTTGTCAAGCGTTGACCGGTCCGCAGTTATAAAAGGGTTGACCGATCCGCGGTTATAAAAATATAAAAATCTTGTTTATAGAGGTGTTTTAAAAGCAAGACTTATCACGCTCATACATCAATTGGGTTTTATCAGAGCTGTGAGTTGGAATGCACAAAATGCTGAATCACATTGGTCGCACATGTATGTCACTCTTATAGTAGAACACTTCAACTTTCAAGCATTTTATAAAAAGTGTGGTTTACAGCGCGGTTTGAAGTCTTTTTCAAGTTGCTTAACGTTACAAAGACGATACATATTTTCTTGCACATTTCCGCTCTTTGTAAAAATTACAAATCTTTTCAATGCTACTGCGCATCATGCCTGCAGCCCCACCCCTACCAAAATCTCCACTGATATCCTTTTACCAGGTAGTGGATGCATCCTTTCAATCTCCTCTTTTTGGCCTCTGCATACATACCCATCTAGCCTACAATGTAATTTCTGCATACCTGATCGTTTGGTGACTACTGTCTTGTGACGTACTTATGTGATGCAACTCAGCTCAGTCTTTCCACAATCAATTTTTCAGTTTGAACATCAGATTTTAATAGATGAAAATAATGCCAAAAGTTTAATTCTAAGAGTTCTACTTGCATAACGACACGACAGTAGATTTGAGGTTAAACAGAAATAAAAACGCACAACGGTGAATTGGTAAAACTGTACAAGTTTCACCTGATTAACACGAAAAAACGTCCAGCAAAACTAGGTGTGATCTGCAGGTATTAAGCTTGGGAGGAAATACATTTTTACGGGGACAAGACTTTAGTTTTTACTATATGTTTAAAACAAATTTTTCTGGGCACAATATGATTGGGGAGCACTGCCCCCGAATGCCCCCTTGGCCACGCGCCTGCCTGGAAAGCAAAAGTTCCGCACTTGGATGAAAATATTGTTGCATTTTGTTTTTGGTCAAACTCAAGTAAATCAGGTGACTTACGAACCAATGCATTCGGCACAAGCACAAAGTGTAAGAGTCACGAAAAAATATCTTTGGTTTTGTTGGTCACCATTGTCGCGACATTACAAGAAGTCAGGATAAATATTACTAGTCAAGTCCTTATGTTTTGAGCTATAGGTCAATATATAGCCAGGTAAATAGTTCTCCAACGTTTTGATTAAAATCCTATTTACTAATGGTTGAAGACAGGCTTTTGCAAAACTGCCCATCCTAAAACTAAGTCTCCACAATAGTGCTGCTTTTGTCGTCAGCAAAAGCTTTGCAGACAATTGCCTGAAAATGTAACTTTCTAACATTATATACACTTAGGTTTACCAGACGTCCTGTTTTAACCGGGACCGACCCGGCTTAAAGCCCTTGTGCCGGCGGCCCGGTTGGTCAACCAAAAAGTCCCAGTTAGGCATTCAGTCAGGCAGCACAACCATACACGAATATTAGCATGCTATGATTAGTCTGTTTAATCAACTTGCTGAAGAATGATGCGCGACCTTGTTTCGTTGTTTTAGATGTAAAGGTAATTGATATGTCATTATAGTGGGTAACTGCTCCAGTTACGGGTTGATTGTTAGCGCATTGGCTACTTCAGTAAAGTTGGCTAGTGGAAGGAGGCGTTCTTTTTGTAATTACAGGTTATTAAAAGGATTTATTTCGTACCGTAACTTGTTTAATTTCCTTCTAAGGTTCGTTGTTCTGAAGCGTCCCGGTTTTCAACCACAAAAATATGGTATGCCTATATATGCACTAGCATCATTAAACTCTACGCTGTCTCGTTCTGAATACGTGACAACCAACGTTACAGCAAAACAAGATACATTTCCACGAGAACCAAATCCATGCTATACTGTGGTCTTTCATATGTGCAGCTGTAAAACTATCACTGTTGCAAGAAAATAACAGAAGCAGTAAACCATCTTTCGTGGTCTCTAGGAACTTGAAAAATGGTAAATACATTTTATTGAAGCTAAAATTGATAAACTAACAGAATCCAGTGATATCACTTACAGTGGTACTACACAACTATCCAGTGATACTTGAACCTCTGTTTCATCATCAACTTGGCTATGTGTAACATCTAACATGAAAAGCACTTCACGCAAAACGTGGCAAACGTCACTTTTATTTTTGGAGCCTCTCCAAATACAAGACCTGAAGAGAAAAAGTGGGGTGACATGGCATATTATATCCCCCCACCTTAAAAAGTGGGGGGATACGTTCCCCGTGTCCCCCACCAAATTGTGCCCATGAGCACACTCACATGTTTTTGTTCGTAACACAAACTTTCTGGGTTTTTATTTTACGAATATGGCCTTTTGGTGTGCATTCTGGGTTTATTTCAAATCACTGAATGGGAGTCCTATATGTGACTGTTGAACACAGACATCTTGGCAGGTAATGCAGCGAGACAGTGACACTACTGATAGCGGTAAGCCACGTACAGTATTGTTTTATACTGTATGAAGAGAAGCATGATAAATCTGTAGCAGTGCTTCCACAAGTTTGAAAAATCCATTGTTAGCGTGCAACTGTGATCCACGTGTCCGAGTGAATAGCTTGATCAAACAACTCTTATGCAGGCTTATTTTCACAAAGCATAAAAGTACGTGTCTTGTTAGAATCCGTCTAGGCAGACTTGTAGGAATAGCCTAGGTCAGGAATGGGCAAATAGCGGGCCACATGTGGCCCGTCACAGCGCTTTAAGTGGTCCGTGGAAAGATTCAGAAGGTATAATCTGAAATTTCCTCCAACTTACCACAAATGTTATTGCTGACTCCTTAGTCCTTAGGTTAGCTTAACCGAGATTTGCTTCCATTTCACTAAGGACGTACGGCCCTCCGCCAAACGCGGCTTTCTCAAAATGGCCCGAGCCTAATTAATTGTCCACCCCCGACCTAGGTCTTTATCGTTAAGGTTTTGTTCTGACTTCTTAGTGAGCACCAAGTTCAAAGCTATATTTGCTGTGGCGAGTTTTCGTAATTCAACTGCTTCGTTTTTTTAGCCTGCGTGGTGTTCTAACTTTAGTAGGTTGTCCGATAGTCTTGTCAACATATAGTTCTAGTTCTCATTGCTTGAAACAGTTTTGCGAGAGTGACTAACTTTATTGTTTTTTCACTGCTCACGTTTTTCTGACCGTTGATTTATTCTTAAGTTATAACTTATTTGTAGAAAGCGGTCGAAAAAAGGGATATTACGCAGTTTATGAAAAGAAAAAGCATTTTCTGATAGCCGAAGTTTGGAAAACATTTCAGACAAAAGGTTGATAATTGAGGCTCGACCAGTACAGACTAATGGGGTAGAAAGGGTAAAGCGTTCTGTGAAAGTAGATTTGCATTGCATCGTTCAGCAACCTGAAAACGATAAGCAAAATTTCGACATTGCCCGCCCCCACCCTGGAGAAATTCCTACGGACGCTCATGCCTGATGCTATTGTTGCGATCGGAAAGCCCGAGCGGCGCAATCATTCTTCGCGTACGCTAGTCAGTTTTTCAATCGTTCACAAGCTACTATCGGCGGAGATTACACACCGCAATCACTCCATTATTGCTTGTTCGTGCCAGGTACATATGGGTGTTGTTCTTCGCTCACATTCCGTTCGTGGTGAATCACACATTCAACGCAACGTCAACCGAGAGGTTGCAACACTGCACTGCCACGGATTTGTACAGTGTGTTCGAAACTGCGAAAGCACTTCAACGCAAATATGGAAGTGTTTTACTTTTTCACCGCTCCTGGTGCATCAATGAAGACAAAAGGTCGGCGGTTGCAGAGCGCATGCAAAACAAGGTGGTTGTCGAATGAGGCGACTGCGACAACCACCTTGTGACAACCGCCTTGTTCGAATGAGGCAACTGGGAGTGAGATTTTGGGTATTTGTACGGCACTGAAACATCTGTCAGAAACTAAAGGTGATGCAATTTGCTTTGTTTTACTGCAACTTGCGAAAATGAAAAAATTCATCACGGTGCTTTTCTTTGGTCACAAAACAAATTTAAGAACCTAACTGCCCACATTTTGTCTTTAAATTTTTTGTTTCAAGTTGTGGTCAGATTCGGTGGTTATATTTGCAGCAAACCAACTTACTATTTTTCAAATCGTTTTGATCTTTGTGTAACCACACAGTGAGATGGGTTACGTACTGAGACAGATCCATTGAAACGAAAGAACAAATCGAGAAAACCGCAATGATTTTTTGTTATATTAACAATAATGGCGACAAACGTGACGAATTTCTGTAATGAAATATAAATGACAAATAGTTTAGTTTCTTAATTTAAATGAAATGTAGCGTACTCTGTTTCAACGCTAAATAAATGCAAAGTAAGATGCTCCATCACTATTACTTTGTTCCATTTCCAACACATTAATTTTCTGTACAAAACACCATGTGTCATAGCAGCTTCAATTTTTGTTTTCTCTCTACAATCGCATCAAAACGCGTCATATTTTACAAGTACATGCTTTTGTTTGAAGCAAAGTCGGGAGAATTAGTACGTATTTAATTCTGAGAACATGTATACAGTAATTACGTATTCTTAACTACTGTAACTTTGATTACAAGGGCTATTAAAATGCTAAGGTTTGGGTTCGATCTCTATACCATTGCCTCTGTACAGTAAAAATACAAGCAATGAACTCAGTATAACTGTTTTTCTTTGACAAATCCCAGAACACTCATCAGTGGGTTGATACGAAATGACGCTGGTCTTCTTAGACTCCTTCCGGGTTTGGTTGCTGCTGCTGTTCTTAACTCTACTGTTGCTGGTCGTTCTCTAGTTGATTAGCTGAAGTAACTTGATTACCGTGATCTTTTGCACTGCATGCGTTGTGTTGGTAGACATTTCCTTTAATGCTTTCGTCTTGAGTCACAGGGGCGACATCAGGATCGGAGCTTGGCATCGTGCTAGCAGCGTCTTGATCGTCGTCAGAAAATTGGGCGTTGGCTGCATCGCTTTCACTTTCTATATCGCCCTTGAAAGTAAGCAAAGTTGTTTGGTCACGACTAAAACCATCTGCGTTTTAATGATTTATGTAAAAGAAATCGATTTTCAACGAAAATACATGGATTTAAGTAATAAATTCTTGAAGAGATGTAACTACCCTCCAAATGTGTGGTAAGCCAGGAATCTATCGGCAAATGTTAACAGAAAATCGTTTTCATGTAACATTATGCATCGTCACTCCTCAAATCTGCAAGCAATGCTAACAGGTGAAACGCTGAAAGGCTGAAACAAAGGCAGAGAAAGCGAACAAACTCAAGACTAAAGCGAATAAATCGCAACACAAGCTGCAACAGTTAAAAACTGGAAAGTGCGTCTTCCTCAAACAATTGCGTCCACTGGAACTTCAAATCTAACTGACGTTGGTTATGATTGAGACCCCGTTTAAGCTTTAAACAACACGCCGTGTGATTCAGAGCGTCGGCAGAATAAATCGCGAAACCAAGACTTCATTCGTAGCCTTGGCAGCCAAACTCTGGCGTGCGCCTTCAAAAACGCTGGGACGGATGTTATCAACATCGCCAGAACGCTGGTGGTGAACAAGGTCAAACCACGTCAATGAACAGCGCAAAAGAAAACAAAAATTCTTTCACACAGGGAAAGGTCATGTTTTGAATATTACTTTGAGCGTCAAGCAGGTGATACCATTTATTTTCACAGTTATCCAGACAGTGAAAACTGGGTTGTTCGGCAAAAGAAACAATGTAAGCTTCATTTATAAGTGCTTTGTTTAGGATGCCGTGGAACACTGAATAGTGCCGCGAAAAGGTCATTTCGCCATTGTCATTTTTGCAATCTGGTCTGATCCNATCATTGCCGCGTCGGATAGGGGGCAAGAGGACTTTTCCTCCTGGATTTTGAAATTTGACATTTTCTCGTAAAATTTTCAGCAAAAANGATCGTTTTCTTAGTTTTGAGTGGCTGAAATAAGATTTTGCCACTTTTCACACCCCTAAAAAATTTTTTGGCCACCCTTGGAAATCCACTATCGGTCCTTCTCTGGAAAAAATCTTTCTGACGCCCAAAATTCCAATTAGGCCTATCTGCGGTGCGATGACCATCTCGTGGAAAACAATCACGGTTTGGTCAACATATTGTTCATAGCATATCACACACGTCTCTACATAAATACAATAGTTTGCGCATGTCAAGTTTTGGTTCAGCGAAAAAAATTTGTTTTTTGTCATGATTTGTGAAACGCATGCTACCATGGGTTTGTTCTTTTCCATGATAACCACAAAGTAGGCCTACAAAGTGGTTACAACTTGCAAGGCCCTTACATACCTTTGATTCGCTTTTTTCTCTTGCAAGTTTCTAAGTTTCTACCCACTTGTGGCAGGTCTTTAGTAGGTACTCATTGCCTTCGGATTTAAGCTTTTTCTCTCTCTGTTAGAATTAGCAAGTGGGGGAAAGATGTAGCTCAAACCGGTGGGTCATCTTTCTGGTCGCATTTTGGGGGCTGTAGCCTTTCTTCCCTATATGATGCCATTGCTTCCATGTCATTTGTCATGTCCAAAGAGAAGTCTGAGCGGGTCGCTTTTTCTTTGAGCCAGTTTACGTTACTGACCGATACCAATTCCCTGTTGAAAATGGGCCGATAGATTCAGTTCAATTCAGTTTATTCGGGGAAACGCACAAATAAAAGCTCACAAGGATTAGCAACATAAGGCAATTTTGGTAAGCAATGCACGGAGTTGCTGTGTATTCTTATTGCGAACAGTATAGCCACAAACATCGAATACAATGTCTTATTCAGCTTAGTCGTGAAACATCATCAGGAATATAAATAAAATGCAACAGTTACAAAGCATGTGTGTTTTGGATTTTTTGTTTGGATCGTGTGTTTGGATTATTTGACTAGACTTAAAAAATCGCCAGCACAAATAATCCCATACACAATGAATTCATGCAAATTAAAGATATCCTGATCAGAAACGGATACCCCAAAGCATACCTGGATCGCTGCATCATGACTTATCTCAACAAAAATCAGGAAACCCCATTAATTCTTTCACGAAAAAAACACCAATGAAACCACCATCAGCATGCGTCTCTCCCACCTCGGGGAGAGTTCCTATGAAGTTCGGCGGGAAATGCCAAGACTTGCACAACGCTATGCCATCATGCCCTTTCAGTTTCGTTTCAAATATGAAAATAATAGGTTGAAAAAATCTTTTACAAATAAAGACAAACAGTATCATCTTCTTCGTTCAAGTATAGTTTACAAACTAACATGCACATGTGGGTCAAATTACATTGGACAGACTCGTCGAAATTTAATGACCCGAATGAAAGAACCAGTGGCGTAGCAAGGCTAAGCGCCGCCCATGGCCGACCATAAAAGTGCCGCCCTTTCTACCCCTCAAGTTTGCTTTGAAAAATTTAAAATGAAAGAAGATTATGTTTCGTACATTTAAAGATATAAGTATTAATAAAGCATCCTGAAAATCACAATCAAACACTCACAAACTGAAATGTGTCTTGTTTTTCATTGTCGATTGTGAGACTTGCTTTTTCTGCTTGCTACCATCTTTCTTATCATTAATTTTTCTATGCTTTGCTTTCTTTACCTAGGCATATACGAACCCGACATGTTTCGTCAAATTTTCTTCCCTGTTAGTTCATCTCCGGTAAGCTCACCGCATTGCTCTTTAATAGTTTACTCATTTCAGGGGATTACACGAAAAAACTTAAGTGATGTGATGGCGGCATACCTACTTTACCGATGTAAATATTTATGTATGTTAAAACTTCGTATATTATCCCCATCTTTAAATAAAAGTAGTATATACACTACATATGCCCGGCTAATCTGATAATACGATGTCAGTGATGCAAAGAACGTTTCATTGTTCACTTCACGTTTCAGTAGCGGTTTAATCCTCTTAGTATGTACAAAAGGCTTCAAACGTTAACTCTGTCGGCACTTGCCTGGAGCCCTCTAGAGGTGCGAGGACCCATTTTGAAAAATTATCCTAAACAGGCTCAAAATTATGGTTGGAAGCCCTGGCTTGCAGTCTTCATCGTGACCTGCGCACTTGGTCTCGCTGTTGTGTTGGACCTCTTCCAAAACATGTGTATAGTGTTATTGCTTACCTTTGTTCGTTACCAACAGAACCGTCGCCAGAAGGTTTTCAATTGGGTACTTTACGTTTGTGCAAGGGAGATTGACATTCTAAGATTTCACAAAAAATCTACCGATTTATAGTGCTTCATATTTGAAGAATTGGAGGTTTGTTTGGGCTAAGCCCCGTGGCGACAGGACTGGTTAGGAACAAACGTCTATTTCAAGACCTGTATTACCAACCATGCCAGGTGGGACATA
>JGI24022J15233_10007466_pt1 | contig 12049 bp, 10 predicted proteins | sample Ectturendosymbi2_FD_15233 | JGI IMG/M metagenome (IMG submission 15233)
TCGCACTGTGGCAGCAAGCAACAATAGAGTTCACATGCCATGATCACTCTATTATTGCTTGTTTGCGCCACATATGTATGGTGTTGTTCTTCACGCACATCCCGTTCGTGGCGAATCGTACATTTAACGCAACGCCACCGGAGAGGCTGCAACACTAGACATATTTGTTAAATACCAGACCGCAATCCTCCACACGCAAACCTCATGCGTCTACTTCTAACGCGACATGCGTAGAGCATATTGAAAGATACGGCTAGAAGAAATTGACAGTCATAAATATCAGCAACATATACTGTACATGAATGAGAAATATCTTGCTCTTGTACACCACCAAGCATATCACATTACTGCGCAGCTGAGCGCAATTAACGAAATTATGCAAAGAAACAATGTTGGATAAAATACTCGAATAGTTCTTTTTCAATTCTTTCTCTCTATGCAATGCAGAGTTTCGAATTCACTCATGGATAATAGCAGGTTGAAACAACCTGAAATAGATTTTACCAGAGATTACAAAAACGCGGATGCTTTCGCTGGGAGAACTTTGTTTCAACAGTAAAAGAAGGTATTGCGTTTTAAATTACATACGGCATCAATATATTATTTAGTAAGGCTACGTACAATGGTATAGTTTCGCTTTAAATTATAAGATAACAAAAAAGCAGAAACGTGTTGTGCGTAACCAAAAAACTGAATTGAAATTGTTTTACAGTAACATAAGGCAAGCAAAGAAAATTTGCATCACTATAAAACAAGGTGGTAAATTGTAGACAAGACTTTCAATGTAAATCAACACCTTTTTACTACAAGCATCGTGAGAATTGCTCCGTTTAATTGATTCCAATCGAACTTTAACACCTTTCAGGGGTCTTCCAAAACTTGTGGTTAACACCGGGACGCTCCATGTTTCTCCTCTGCTCAAACGTGTAGTCCAATGTTTCATAGGCTGTAATTTCAATATTGAACTGAAAGCGTTTGTTCTATCGAAACAAAACTAAACAAAAAGTCGTTCAATTTCACACGTGAACGAAACAAAACAACAGCGGATGCTTACCAAAAGACAAATCTTATGTAAGCATATTCGTATGTAGACCACCTTAAAATTTATTCCGTGAACTTGTTCCAGTGCTATCAAGTTGCAGAAATCTTCACTGGAGTTCATAGCGACTAGACAGTGTTTGGGAAAGAGATCACATAGTTTATAAGCAACCTTCTTTGTCTTGGTCACGTACTCGCCTTGCAGTGACGAACGATTGACCAATCCAATGCGAGAACGTGAAATCAAGTCAATATTGTCATCCGTTATCCAGCTAAGTGATACTTCCTTTAATCCTCCGAAAACTGTGTACCTAGTAAAAACTCATGTAGTAATCTAAGTAAGATTTAAAATCAAGGAAACTTTGAGCATGAAGCAGTTCGATTGGTATCAATACCGCAGTCTGATTGACGAAATGTTTTTTAGATTCGTGCATCCGCTTTAATTCTAAACTCAACAAAGCTTCTATTCATGCCACTGGATTTTTACAATCACTTTAGATTTTTCATGGTCAACTGGTGTGTGGTAAAACCATTTACGCCATTTCAATTTTTATACCTTACAAATTTTATTTTTGAAATTAATCTTTGAAATTTGTTCACATATTTTGTTTTACCTTTGAAAAAAACAATTTTGATTCACAATTCTTTGAAATTGAAAAAAAATTCTCAAATAAAAAAATGTTCACAAGAACAACATTTCACGACAAATTTTTTTTACATCACCTAATTCCTCTGATGACGTGTTTACATTGAAATATTCCCATAAACCATGTTGTAAATTTATAGATTGCATCTTCGATTTTTCCTGAAGTTTTCACCTAATAAATTATGGTCATCCTTTCTTTGTTTACGGTACTTTGCTCTTCATTCTCTCAAATAAGTCATATGACTTTTATAATAATTTGCGAACCTGAGCCTAATCTATCAAGTACAGTACTCTAAAATTGGAAGCAATACTTCTTTTACTTGTGCTAGAGTTATACAGAGTTATAACTTATGCATATATAGCGAAGACGTGACACAATACATCTATCTAATTTTGAAACAGCTGGCTGTTATTCTGATACAAGTAGAATAACTGACCAACAACGTCTTCCACAAGCGTTATGGAAACATCCATGGTGACATTCCCTAATGCTTGTGGTCTAGAATTCCACGTTACACCCCATGACATCTATCCAGTGTACTGAGGTTAATCTGAACCGCAGGGAGTCAAGTCATATCCACCTTAAGAAACGTTTCAATTCATGGCATGCATTGTGTAATTTCCTCGTAACATAACAACAGCCATAATTAAAAACCGACTTCAACAAAAATCACTCCAAACCACCTTAAACTGCGTTGAGAGAATTCAAAGTAACGTGCAGTAGAAGAAACAAGGATAGCGATATTTTATTCGATAAAATCTGCAGAAAAAATGAAGATATAACGTATGAATTTGCAACATGAAATTCATAAATTTCAAACACTGCGTTGGCGGAGTTGGGCGCAGAAAAGAAAGAATTCATCATGAAATGTTTTTTGTAGAAAAATAATTTTTTGGTAACCTTTTTTGGCTTTGAAGAATTTGTCAAAGTAAAATTTTATCAAGGGTGAACAATAAAAAATTTATTTTGAGAAAAAAGATTGGAGTTGTTGTTCTCAAAAATTTTCCTACCGTGATCCACTATCACTCCTGATGATGACACCGTGACCTAGAAACCATTATTACAAAAAGGACACCAATTATAGAACACACCTATTTTTTACCTCACTTGATTTATGCAACAACGATTTCTGACAAACCAAGAACAAAGCAGGATTATCAGGTGAGAGTTTTATCAGCACGGTTTTGTACACAAATATTTTGTAGCATTCTTACAGAAAAAAAATGGTGTTTAATCAGGTGCAATCTAAACTAACAACTCTAACTACGCTGAAACGAATTAACCTTACACTCATAATTTAAGGTCTCCGTAATGCAGTCTGTTAACCATTGGCCTATCACTGCAAAAGAAAAGCGTACGTTTTACCGATTTGACTTTCCGTAACTCGCCTTGTTCGTCATAACCCATAGGTTAAGAATCACTGTTTTAGAGAGATTTTTTTAAATATAAAATAATTTTGGATGGTGAAAGCAGGCCGCCGTATTGGTTCTACCGGCCTAATTTTATTTTTACCATTTGCGGTTTCATCAGGTTGTGTCAGCATAAGCAAAATAATACCAAATTAATCTCAGAAAGGATATATGTACTTCGGTAAATAAACCAGTTTTGCATATGTTATGATTTCCAATTCATGAACTTTTAAAGTTGCACAGTCCCATTTTTTGCATTTGATCATTCTTCAGTAAAGCTTTAAGACTGCAACTACCCTAACAATGGTTGAGGGTCTACATACTTTTCCATTCATTTTATTTCACTCTTGGAGTAAGTGGTGCACGATCTTACAGCATAATGTCCGTTCACACGGCAACAACCGCAATACTTGATCATATGGACAAGGGTGGAGTTCAATTAGCGCGTTTTCTAAAACAACGTCGAACTTTGGGTTCTGCCTATCCCTTCTACACGTTTCACAAACATTGCGCCTCGCCAATACCTGCTACATGCAAGTCTGCCTAATTAAGTATTTCATTTTTTGGAGGCAGTTATCACACTGCTTTACACCATAACCCATAGCAGAAATTGAGAAATGAAAATCTATCCAAAAGCTTTCCTGTAATGTAACAGCAAGTAAACAACTATCTTGAGGGCGAAACTTGAGACTACCTTAAAATGTTTAGTACTTAAAATTATTTACCAAGACAAGTTTTCATGAACTTCATCAACAGCTCCACCTTGTGTGAGCAAGAAGAGCTTATGTTCGTTACAGATCAAGGTTCTCGTAAAGCACTCGTGAGACGAACCAGGACAGTTCCAGCCATTAGAAAGTATTACAAGATCCACGTGCTTCAGAGTAGAAACGGTGAAATTTCCATGAGCGTCAGTGTCAATGACATTTGCCAAATCCATTACGATTTTCTGCAAAGAAACAATATTCCATGGAATTAAGAGTACTTACGTAAAAAAGTTGATCCACGGTACAAATAAAACTTATCAGCGAACTGAATCTAAACAGTCTTAATTTTATTAATTGTACGAAGCCACTGGTTTCATCAGCTTCTTCAAAATAACTACTCTTAATATATTTTTTCATCAGTCTCACTAATCATCGCGACTTGGTTTTGCACTGCTGCAAAAATGCGAAAAAGTTTTTATTCTAATAAATAATTTGTACGCATGCGTTTCTTCATTCATTTTGCAGCAACATTTATTTTCGTGCCCAATTTTACTCGGGGAAGGGTGGCAGGGGCAGCAACCCTAAGACGACTCGAAACACCTTTTACAGTCATCAACAATCACAGATAGTTCTGATCACTCCACGCCAAAACGTGACCAAGCAACATTTGAGATAGAGTCACGCTACATGGTCATTGATCGACCTCCGCACCGCTTTCTCGTGGGTGTAGCCAGCACGACTTGCATCGCAAGTCTTTCCTGGGACATTCTGAATACATGGCCGTAACAACATAGCTCGGATCTATCGATTCGGAGAAGAACCGTGCATGTAAGAGACCCCGTTGAAAAGATGCTCACAGTGCCAAATCGTCCGCAAAAAGCAAACGGTTGATCCAGCAACTCCCTACAGTGCAACTCCCGTTCACTTGACTGTGACTATCTATTCAATTAATATATATTATGAAGAGCAGTGGTGACAGCACAGTGCACACATGACATCCTTGTCGGAGTGCGACAAACATTATGAAAGGTTGTGATTTAACTCCCTTGACAGGAAAACAAACGTTTGACAAGGTATACAATGACTTGAGGGCCAGCAACATTCTCCCGTCAACATCGCACTCTCGCAACACGACACACAGCTTTTTACGAGGAACTCGATCATACGCTTTCTCTAGGTCCACAAAAATGTGTGGAGGTCTTTAGCATGTGCCCAAGATTTTTGAATTTTTCTGGAAAGCGAAAATTTGGTCCGTATTGTTACGGCCGTGATGAAAACCGTGCTATAGGTATCATTCACCTTTACTTCCCGGCATCTTTTTTCAAGCAACATGGCACACATGTTTCCAGAGAGGCTAGGAAGAATGACAACACGGTAGCTAGTGCATTCTCTTCTGTCTTCCATGGGGATGATCACTCCAGTTTGCCAATCTTTCTGTGATCTTCCAGAACACCAGGTCACTTGACACATATGAGGTTTCCTCGACCATTCAGCGTTTTTTCGTTGTGAGCGAAGTGATGATGTGCTAGTTTATGGCGAAATTGCCGTTCATGCGTGGCTTGAAGTCTCCCAGATATGAAGCACTTTGCGCTGTCCCTATTCGACTCCCCCAGATGCGTAGCAGGCGCAATGAGAGGACTCCAATTGTGGATAGCTGATGGTGGAGACGTTGACAAAATTTTCGAACGGGCCCCTCTACCTAAAGCCCGAGTGCGGTCCTTGATGACGCTCGCGACGACCGATGGCGGGTTTGGTGATTAATTTTGCGCATTTCATGGTAGCAGCTGACCAAATTATACCGTTGGACAGTCATGCAAACAGAAGGGGCAGCCAGACAATTGCCCCCCTACCAAAATTTTAAGAAATTTTTTTGTTGTTAGGTACAACAGTGAGTTACAATTCTTTTGCTCTCCACCCGGAAATGTACAACAACAAGTTACAAATCATTTCCCCCAGCAGAAAATATCAGCTGGTCGCGGCATTTACAACTCAACTTTTGCAATATCAGGCGGTACCACGGGAAGGCGTGTATGTGGGCGCATTTGTGTATGAGCGGACACTGCACAGAGTCTACTGCAAGCGCAATCAGTGTAGCGCTATCACCTTTCTTAATTGGAGAGGGTGGACGATGTTTTTGGTTCTTTACTGCCCCAATCCCAAGCATGCATTTGTTCTATGTTTAAAATCTCGATCAGGATGTTCCTTTCACCATTGTTTAAAGTTGTTTCGACTGGCAGTAAAAATGATTTGGAAAGCATTCCATAAATGTGACAAGATTAAGAAAAAAGATTTCAAGAATATTTTTTCAAAAACCATGTTCATATTTTTCCGAAATCAACATAAAAAGAGTTCAAAACTGAAGCCTCAGTTCTCTGCCTCGTCAACATTCAGGTGACGTGACATATTTTTCAAATGGACAACAGGTTTTCTTGGCAAGTCTGGAACTGTTTTGCGGCTAAAACGACATGTCGGAAAATTTTTACGCAACATAACGCAACATAATGCGTCTTGTCATCAATTTTCATGACTACAATTCGGTCCTGGTGTTGTTGTAAGATCACAGGCTCAAACTCAACTTTCAATTTGTATGTTACTCTCTGTTCACCCACCGATCTAAATACAACTGCTTTATCATTATTGTTTCAACAGTGCGTTGGTAATGCTTCACATACCGCGTACTCACTTGTGGTTGTACGGTACACTTACTTTATGGTTGTGGCTGATGTGAAAAGGAATCTCCCATTTTGAATCTTTGTCTGGATAGAAAGGTCGCATCACTCGAGCACCAAAAGTGGTGAGTGGATCATCTCTTGATGTCATTCCTATTGTCCCAGTAAGTCTTCCCGACAGGGTTTCGTAGTTGCTATTTCAAAAAAGTTTTAAAGTATCGCATACATCTAAAGTAGTTTGTAACGTATCGGTACTAACGTGCGACAAACTCATTCTAAAACTACTCATTTCTAACTACAGCGCAATCTTCTAAACAAAAATTTAAAAAATCCAATTTTCTAGCAGACCGAGTTATCAAGCAACACGCTTGTGATTTAGCAATTGGAGCTTTGCTAGCATTGTTGCATTTCCGCAATTGTTCAGGAGTCAAATAATGACATAGTTTACGAGAGTTTTCCGGCAAGTCAATGATCTTTTATAAACAAACGTGTTTCTTTGTTCTCATTAGTCTACTGGCAATATGCGATAAAGAAATGATCAGCGTAGCGATGAGCGTAAGTAGCCTAACGAGGAGTCGCGTGAGCTTGAGTTGTGGCGAAATGAGTGGTGAAGGTCGTGTAGATTCATGGTGATTCATGATAAAAGATTCATGATGAAAGTAGCCGTTCCGGAAACGTTCAATTTGCTTGTATTTAAAATATCGGATATTACGTTGATTTTACTAATAGGATTTCAGCTGTTTCGTTTTTATAGGAACTTTTGGCTGCAATCATACTGCTGTGCTCTTCGAAGTTACGTGTCAAAAAACTGACACCAGTATTGCTAATGATATATTTTAAGTTTTTTACTATTTTCTGTTACTTGAACTAGGGCAGCACTTTGCTTTTCAGTCCGCAGAAACTACTAGCGAATATTGCAAAAGTTTGTATCTTGATGAGGATATTAATTTTTTTGGCAGTGGACTTGAGAAACCATCTCTATAAATAAAGTTCTTTTTAATTTTGTCATTGTCATTAGAGTATCAAACACAAATTTCTGATGACTTACAAATTGTCCAGGACAAACGCAATGGAAAGTTTTGTTGCGTTATTAAATTTTGTCTTGAAACCGTCATCGATCCATTGGATATTTATCAACTTGCTCTTGAAAGTTGGAGCCATTGCTCTATCTCCAATTCTGTAAATTATGTGTAAATGGAACTGAAAAACATCTGCACTTATAATGTTCTTATCAACAGGTCAATATGAGATTACCAGCAAAAACGATAGAAAAGCACCTAAACTGCATGAGCGTTCAACAAAAGCAAGTGAGGTTGGCATTTAGGAGCACACTGTGTAGTTTGTATTATACAGAACAAGTGCCTTACGCCATACCCTTGGTAGCGAATTGTGCCATGCGTCATGGCTGTACGGATCATCTTTCCTTCTAAAACGCCATCCACTCTAACATGGAATCCGATTATTTCACTTGCTTCTTGCCAATCCGGATCCAGGTCCACAATCCTTCCATGGGCTATACCTAGATTTGGAAATTTATGCTATTAACTACGTAAAATGTGATTAAACGTAGCAAAGAAAGATTCTGTATTTGCATGTCAAAATCTTTATGTTTCTAGAAGAAACTAAATACGGTAGATGGTATTTTTGAATTGCTCCATTTCTGCGTTTAATAATCTCTACGTCCATTAAACACACAGCCGTGTAGCGCTCTGTCGATTATATGGCGTTTTATTTTAAAATAAAGACCGTGTACCACTGAGCTATTCACGTTGTCATTGCTGCTCCATGGGTGGAAGAGAACAGCATTTATATTAAGATTCCTTGAATGAACCAAAGCATTAGTTGGAACCATGCCCAACACTCCTGCATACATCACACGGAAGCGGAACAATCGGATATCTTTTGCAATTGCTGCTTCCAAACCTTTAAATGTATGATTGACAATGGGATCTTTGGTGCTGCATGTACTTGAAGCATCCCAACATGCTGATCTGATTTGTGCTCTCACGAAGTAGAAGTGCCCGTTGCCCATGGGACTGCCTGATGGGTATTTGTGGACGAAATATGGGGCGCTGGTTCCCTGTAAAAATCAGCAAAAGTGTCGTAGAACTTATCGAACTTTTTTCAGCTGCTGTTCTGGCAACTCAGAATGATGAAAAATACCTCGGATCTTCAAAACAACATTGATAAAAAACAAGTTTTCATTCTAGATATGTGCTTTATTCCTCTCTTTCAAGATTGCCATGTTTTTAGCCCTTCGTCATCTCTTTTCTGAAACAACTTGCTGCGTAACTAAATGCTGTACAACAAACGGTGTAGTAAGGCTGGATTTCCCTTATAGGCTTTCGAGGCTGTAGCTTGGGGCAGAAAAAATTTTTCGAAATTTTTTTTGAGTTGCTTTGCTCAGGCGTTTTGCAGCACCCATTCTACGGTTTCCTGCCTGTCTTTTTATAATTTGATGATCGTGCCTTCGGCACTCACACAGTACAGACATAATTTTCCTCTTGGATAAAAAGTGGGCGGCCAGCATCAGAAATGCAGCCCCGGTATGGTGTTCCAAAAATTACGAAATACTCCCTGGTCACACGGATGAACATTGATAGTCCTCATAATTGATGGGTTGACCACGCAGACGGCATCAAAATCCATGACACCTAGTTACCCTGTAGCCTACTGACTGAAAAAGTCACGGGATAAAAACAAAAGCTGTTTTTTCAAAGCACTTTTTCGTATTTCAATTCGAACGGTGACAGCCTTTTCATATGGCTTGTTGAACCCACTATATGCCACCAAATTTCCCATCATCCTTCAAGATGCCACCATTTTCTTAGATTAGTTATAGAAATTGATTCATGATGGTGAAGAAAAGCTTTGAATCCCGTATATTTTAAAAGAGAGGGGTGACTTTGTTTTCCTCTTACGTTGTCTAGCCTGCTTTGTGCATTTTCAGTATAAAGCAATGATGTAACATTTTAAATGCAACCAGATATTGACACAGTAAATTCTACTTTGAGGTGTGGGAAGTATATTGTATTCAATATTACCGCATTCATAGAAATTGGAAACCTTGAAGCTAATCAACCTTGGAATCACGCTCTTCGGGGGTACGCTAGAAAAATCTACTCTGCGGCTGCAAGTAGGAAATGATTGGGAACCACTGATCTTGTAGAAGATAAAAATTTCATGATTTGTTGGGCAGCAGTTAACTGCCTTTTGCGCACCATAGGGAAATATGCGCTTTCCTGCCTTGCATTTTCTACCAGAGTATTGATGGATTAAACCCAGAGAAAAACTTCATATCGTAAAAAGCGTGTTCAACTTTTTTTGTACAGTACTTATTCTGAACAAAGTTTGTAAAATTAGAATCAAAGGAAGTTGTAAGGATAGCAAGGTTGAAGCTCTCCCACGCTGTGTTATTAGAGCAGCACATTTTGTGCAATCTTAAAACAACTACGCAGCGCCACTGGTGGACATACGCTAGTTTTGTATGAGAGGATGCGACATCAATTTGCGATGAATCCAACCTTTCTCGAGGCTATCTTTCGTAAATCACTCACCTTCACGTGCGCAGATTTACGAGAAAACAAGTCCACAACATAAGACTCATTTTGAAGTAGCCTGAGCAATAAATCTGGGAAAATTTACAATTACTTGATTCAGGAAATACTGCAACCGAACCAATAAGCAATGTAGCACACAGCAACGATTTGACCTAATGGCAAGTGACAGTAAAGTACATTGAAGAATCGAGTTAGATTACGTCAGGACATCATGCTTATTTTCATTGTAGGCTACAGTACGTCTGTTACAGCACAATGACTGGTGGCACTGGCAGCATAGGTGTAAGGAGCAGGCACATTTTTGAGGGTGCGAAGGATTGTTGATTTTTGCCCGAATTTCCCCAAATCTCCAGAAAAAAACGACCACAAAAAAAACGTCTTCATGTGATTTGTGATTTTGGTGCCATTTTTTCAAATCTGAGCACGTTGGGCACCATTTTTCCCGAATTTTCAGGGATTTTGTGAAGGTTTTCGCAGGATTGCCAATGGGATATATTATTTATCTGTCCCATTCCCATCCCATAGCAATTTATGCCTGTGCCATCCCATGGGTCGTTTTCCATGGGATTCCCATAGGAATGACATTCCCGTGGACAAGCCTGGGTTTTCGCAGGTTGTGCCCAGATTTCTACGGATTTTGCCCGGATTTTCACCAAATCAAAACTTTTGGGGGTGCGCTTGCACCCCGCCTCCTGCACAACTGGTTGGCAGCATATACAGTAGCGCTGTTGACATGTGTGTTACAGCAAGCGAGCGTAATCAACGGACACAGTAGTTATGCTTCAGACATAGAGCAACAAATGCCATTTCACCAAGCAGAACGGGAAAATAACAGAAGCTTAGCATCAGGTTTCTTCAAGAAAAGTTTAACATTAGTATCTCAACCCATTAAAAACCCAAATTTTGATTTTGTGGAGTTCTAATTCTTTTGGTGTTGTTTTACAGGAAATAATGCATAAATGCTAATAATTCCAATTTTTTTGTTTGTTTATCTTGACATGGTCCAGAAAACACATGCACCCCGATAGGGTGCAGTAGGAACGAAAGCTTATATGTTCATATGTTACAACTATAGACCGATTGCTAGTGAATGCTTTATGGTCAAGTGCTAAATTGAACACAAAACAAGTTCCTCGTGATCAAACGCGATTTCGACACCATAGGCTTAAAATATTAAGCATATTTAGTCATTTGTGCTTTGAGAGGAGGTATCCCAAACAAAATAATGTTGCTCGCCTAAAATCAAACATTTTGCCCCCTAAAAAGCTGTGGGCTGGCTACGCCACCGTTCGACACACACCACAGGCCAGAAAAATTCATGACTGAAGACAAAGCAGTGAATTTGTTGTTAAGACCTTCAGTGCTTGCACAACTTCTCTCCTAAACGACAACAAATCATAGGATGTTGAATCCCTTCCAGCTTGATGACGGCAGAGGACATGGACGTCCGCAGGGGGGCAAAACGGGCATTTCCCCCCCTGGAAATTCGGACCAAGAAGCAAAAATTTCTAGAAAACGTGAAATCAACATTTTAATTCGGATTGTTTGTGTTAATTCTTGCAATGACAGTTTGTTTACAGATATGGCACTCGCACTGCCTAAGAGTCAGGTTCACTGTTTAGGTAACATGCAGTGATGAGCTTGCAGTTCACAAAATCCGCTTCTTTGCTTGCAGAGGCAGGCTGCAAACTCGGTAACAAATTGTTTTACTATTGGCCTTTGTTGCGTAACAATAACATGGCAACAAATCTTCGAAGATGCACAATAAGTCACGGTGGTAGGCGTTTTGCCTCATGTAACCCAGTGTTGCCAACTGGTCAGGGCCCCGACAAGGGGGCGGGGGGGGGCAATGTCCCGGGGCGGCCTTTTTGGTAAAAAGAAGGAATAGAAAATGGTCTTTCACGAATGGACCTGAAGTTAGATTTAGGTTTAGGTTTTAGATTTTGGTTAAAGGTTGGACCTACCATACGTCCCGGTTTGGCCGGGAATGTCCCAGTTTAAACGTCTGTCCCGGTGTCCCAC
>JGI24022J15233_10007467_pt1 | contig 12049 bp, 2 predicted proteins | sample Ectturendosymbi2_FD_15233 | JGI IMG/M metagenome (IMG submission 15233)
GTGGTTCCCTGGAAAAGACGACTTGCGACTTCATGTTTGTCCTTTGAAGAAAGTTCAAAGCGAAGCGGATTCAACTAATGGTGGACCCAGTGCAGAACAAACACAGAAGGGAAATGTGGGTATACATGAGCGTGTAACAGCAATGTTACGTGCGTAATAATTAGTGGACACCCGTACTCGAACAACGCATTAACTCAAATGATGTATGATTCCAGGTCTATACTACAGTCATATGCTGAGATCAGATATATCGCACCTGAGAAGTAATACCCACAAAGTAAAAAGTGTGCGTTAAATTTTGTCAAAACAACTTGTCTGAACAAACCAGGTGTTCTCCGTCCTGACTGCTGATGGAACGAATGTTTTTCGCGCATCTGACGTTAGGACAACTATTAGATGATACACGTAATTTTAAAGAATATACTGTTTGCCAAACCCTTCAAGGACTGCAAAGCCGCAATTGTGGATCTGATCTTGTCCAGTCATGACTTGTCGACCGATAGAGACGGAGAGCTTGCAAACCCTCTGCGGATTTGGAAAGTCTTCTAGTTTCGACTACAGAAGAATGAGAAGTTTTTAATTCGATTTTTATGTGGGTGACGTCACAAATGGGCTAGGATTATGCTTTTTGATTGGCCCACATTCATCGGGCTCTGGACTCCAATCTCAACGGGCAATTTTTTGTTTATTTTTTTAAGTGAAAACTAGGCCAAAATTTACATCTTTAGAGCCCTTAGTTGACTTTCTGACGTTTCGCGTGTGCAAGTTATGCTCTGAAAACAACAATTTATATAATAAATCCCAAGGGAATTGCTTACGTTTTTGTTTATTTTGTGGTTTTTAGGTCATTAATTGTTGACCACAAACGCTGGAAAGGCAAACCAATGTGTCCAAAGATGCCGATTTTCGCTTATTGGTTTTTGTGAAGAAACAGAAATTGCCTGTTATGGTTAGGCTCAGCACCCGATGCCGTAAGCAAAAAAAAACTGAACCTACAAGTAATATGACGTCACTCACAAAAAAAGCGTAATCAAAAACTTTCCAATTATTTTTAGTCGAAACTAAACTTTTGAGGGTTTGAATAGGTCTCTAGCAAAATCCGCTGGCGAGTTCTGGCATTTGGCCAAAAAGTCCAAATATATCCTTCGTGGGAAATTAGTTTTTATCAAAATTTTGTTTTTTGAAGCATAATTTTGACACCAGCAACGCTAGAAAGCCGATCAAGGGCTTTATAGGCTCGAATTATTATTTCCACAAATATTTTTTGAGCCAAAAAATTGGCTCGTTGAGTTAGCGCCCAAGGGCCTGGTAACCTCGGCCAAAAATGTGTAAACCTTCACTGTGACATCACCCACAAAAAACTCAAATCCAGAACTTCCCCAATTTTTTTTTAGTCGAAACCAAAGGACTTACCAAAACCACAGAGGGTTTGAACAGCTTTCTAGCTCTAGCGGCTGACGAGTTATTGACTGGAAAGGTTCAAAGCCACTAATGTGGTTTGCGGTCCTTAAAGGGTGTTACCTCACTCATGAATTCGGCTTATCACAACGAGCACGAATATTTCCTCGGTACATCTTATTCAGCAAATGACCTGCTTCTTGATCAAGAAGTTCATTCCTTAAATTTTTTACTGATACTACATCGGCATCGGTTTCGTTGAATCATTGCACTATTTATTGATTGCTTTGCAGGTATCGTTAATCGAATCGGGAAACAAATGCACAAAGGAAATAAATCAAAAACCAGGAAACTTCTTCAAAATAGAGTAAGAATGAACCCGAGATTGTTGCAAAAGCACTTGATATTTAACATTGCAAAAAGTTTCTTATGCAAGAGATACGTCTCAAAGGCAGTTTTCTGGTTCCGGTACTTTAACACTGGGATGTTAAACGTAGCTGCGTAATTGGCACATAATTAACTGAAGAAGGTTTCAAAATGTGTGATAGAAATGACCAAACTGAAAAGTAAATACCAATTTTGGGTATTGCTACTGAAGGCAGGTTATATTAATGAATAAAGTGAAGTTTCCGAATTCGAAATATAAATACACTTAAAAGTACTAGTGTTTCTGTATGCTTTCGAGGAATCAGTCGACTGCCATCTGCTTTCGTCTTTTTGCGATGATTCCAACTTGCACATATCTCTATTCAAGTATGTACTTTCCACGATGGGTGTGAGCAAGGAATCGATCAGCAAATTTAGGAAATCGATTTCACGTAAAATTACGCATCCTCACTCCTTATTCAAATAGAATCTAAGCACAAAGCACGAATTCTATTTGATTCTATTTGAATAAGGACCGAGGATGCGTAATTTTACGTGAAATCGATTTCCTATTAAAAATTTACTGATCGATTCCTTGCTTACACCCATCGTGGAAAATACATACTTGAGAAGAAATATAAATAGTTTGAAATTTTTACAGAAAAAGCACTGCAACGCCAGCTCGTGCTTCTGCAAATAGCTTCTCAGATCAATACTCAACATCGGAAAAGTATGTTGGTGCAAGCAACAAGGGAAGATCGTATGTTCAAACAAAATATAAGAAGACGGAAAATGTGACCTCGGTAGATTGTGGACGAATGTGTACAATTTGCATGAATTTTCTATTTGCAATGTAGTTCTAATTTTTTTTTTAATTACTATAGTGTCAAATTCAATTTACAAAAAATAATTATTTGTGTCAAATTAAATTTTTTGATGTTCCTTAAAAAGCCATAACAAACAATATTATTACGTTTTCAGCTTTACATCATAATCTAAAATCTACACCAATTTTGGTTTGGTTGAATCAATACACCGTTTATTGATTGCTTTGCAGGTATCGTTAATCGAATCGGGAAACAAATGCACAAAGGAAATAAATCAAAAACCAGGAAACGTCTTCAAAATAGAGTAAGAATGAACCCGAGATTGTTGCAAAAGCACTTGATATTTAACATTGCAAAAAGTTTCTTATGCAAGAGACACGTCTCAAAGGCAGTTTTCTGGTTCCGGTACTTTAACACTGGGATGTTAAATGTAGGTGCGTAATGGGCACATAATTAACTAAAGAAGGTTTCAAAATGTGTGATAGAAATGACTAAACTGAAAAGTAAAGACCAATTTTGGGTTTTGCTACTGAAGGCAGGTTATATTAATGAATAAAGTGAAGTTTCCGAATTAGAAATATAAATAGTTTCAAATTTTTACAGAAAAAGCACTGCAACGCCAGCTCGTGCTTCTGCAAATAGATTCTCAGATCAAGAAACAATATCGGAAAAGTATGTTGGTGCAAGCAACAAGGGAAGATCATGTGTTCTAGCCAAATATAAGAAGACCGAAAATGTTACCTGGGTAGATTGTGGAAGAATGTGTACAATTTGCATGAATTTTCTATTTGCAATGTAGTGCTAATTTTTTTGAAAAAAAATTACTATAGTGTCAATTTCAATTTCCAAAAAATAGTTATTAGTGTCATATTCATTTTTTTGACGTTCGTTTGAAAGCCATAACAAACAATATCATCACGTTTTCAGCTTTACACCATAATCTAAAATCTACACCAATTTAAATTTTTTCTCCTTGAACCGAATTGAACTTATTGATTTTCAGACGAAAATTAAAGCGCTATGTCGTGGATGGCATATTCTTTTAAAGTGGCCAGAACAGCTAGGCCTGGCAGTACCAGCACTTTATTTTCATAGACATTAACAACTGGATCTCATGCCAAGACAGATGAGACAGGACAGCATTTAAGAAGTGACTCTTACCGACAAGCACATACCTACGTTGTCTCACTAAAATTAGCCTAACTCAGTAACTTACATTTTTCACCAGCGAAACGTGTCTTTTATCCTGGGTTGTTGCGACTATAGTGGCAAACGTTTTGCATGCATTGGCAATGTCTAGATACGCAGATTGCACAAATTGTGTCACGTAGGAGATGCACATAACTAAATTGCACCACTTTTTCTTTGTGATATCATTACAGTGACGTATTCATCACCACTATTTCTGAGCAAAATTTCATTCTCTCGCAACTTGAACAAAACATATTTCGGATAAAATGAATCGTAAGAAACGGAAGGCTAGCGTTAATGTGACAGGTACAGGCACATTTTCTTAGTGGAAATGTTGCTGAGCTCTGCAATAATGATTCAACTGGATTTACTTCGTTACAGAAAGGGGCAAACCAAATTAGTAAAAGTGCAAGCGACATTCGGTTAGCTCGCCCCGTGAAAGTTTATTTGTAAGCCGCGGCTTATGTCGACATCCGGTTAGCTCGCCCCTCTTCACCTCTTACTTGAGGGTGATTCGGATGCAGGCAGCGAAATAGTTTATTTTCTCTATTACAGAAGCACAGAAAACAGCTGCATCCATGTTTGTTGCAGTTGGATGTGTCAAGCAATGACTGCTGGGCGGTTACGGACGTTTTGTGCAATGAAAAGAGTTTTTCCCTCTTACACTTTTTCTCACAATTGTCTGCAGTAGATTTACCCTGGAGGTTTGACTTTGTTTCGTTATAATGTTGCAACATCACCGATCTGTGACGAAATTGCAATGAACGACGATGACGTGCAAAAAGTCTTAATCGGAAAAAATCAAAATTTTGGCAAAAAAATATAATTTTGGGTTTTTCGCCATAATTTTGATTTTTGGCCAGAACTTTTGAACCACAAACGCTGCAAGGCCAATCACGGGCCTTAAACACTCGGATTATCGCTTAGTTTTCACTAAACGCTTGAGTCAAAAATTTGATTGTTGGGGTTGAGTCCGAGTGCATGATGATGTGTGGCAAAAAGGCTTAGACTTATCCCTATTATGACGTCACTCACAAAAAATCAAATCCAAAACTTCTCAATTAGTTTTTTAAGCAAAACTACAGACGTTCTGCCTCTTCAGAGGATTTGAAGAGCGCAATCCATTGCCAAGTTATGGCTGAGGAAAAACTTGGCCAATATGGGTAAATGATACATTTTCCGCGACTTAAAGAGGTACGAGGCGTAGGATATGCTCCAGCATGTAGTTCACGGGCACGTCTCCCTCTGCACTGAAAACGTCTCAACAAATTGCATAAAGTCAAAAGAGTTGACAATATGAAAGCAAAAAATGTGAAATTTATCAGAAACACGAGGAAAAAATAATAATAACTCAAAAATAGAAAAATTATCGAAAACAGGAAAAATACCGAAAACAAAAAAATATTAATACCTCAAAAAAATTAAATTATTTGTTGAAATATTGTCGCCAAAAGAAAATACATGAAAATTATCAAAAAAAGAAACAAAAATTGTGAAACATTTTTTCGAAAAACATACGAGTCTGGATCAGGGGGTACCCTGTTTACACCTGCTTCTTCCCCCCAAAATACTGGTCAAAAAAACTCCTATTGCACTGGTTGTTGCAGCGTTTTTTCACAAACAGCACACACTTGCTTCCTTCGCTCTGTACGCCGTGCCTATCACCAATGTACGTCTGTCTTGATGCCATGTAAGCAACGCAAGTAAAATGTCCACACGGGCCTGTGCATAGAAACCTGTCATTCCTATATTTGACCAACATGAAACTAATGCGACCTGTACATCACAAACGGAAAGTAAAAGCAAAGGATTCGAATCAGTTCACTTGTTTTTTGCTACACGACCAAAAGTAGATAAATATTCAATTACAACTAACCACAGGAGTTCAAAATCAAGATTCGTGAAATGGAATCCATGTAGTTTTGCTATGTAAAACACATGGTTAAAACGCCTAATGTAAAAACAGGCAGTTTAAAGAAGCAAAGTTTTGATTCACTATGAAAATTTCGGCTGGTTTTATAGGCCTATAGTCACTGTTGTCATGCAACTTTCGAAGCGTTTCTTTCTTTCCAAGCAGCAAAACAAGAAGGATGTCGCCACGTGCGCAATCTGCAACGAGACGTTCACCACCTGGAAAAGCTACCGACACCACGTGAAAAATGTCCACGACACAAAAGAACAAGTTTGTTGGAAGTGCGGGACGTGGTTCCCTGGAAAAGACGACTTGCGACTTCATGTTTGTCCTTTGAAGAAAGTTCAAAGCGAAGCGGATTCAACTAATGGTGGACCCAGTGCAGAACAAACACAGAAGGGAAATGTGGGTATACATGAGCGTGTAACAGCAATGTTACGTGCGTAATAATTAGTGGACACCCGTACTCGAACAACGCATTAACTCAAATGATGTATGATTCCAGGTCTATACTACAGTCATATGCTGAGATCAGATATATCGCACCTGAGAAGTAATACCCACAAAGTAAAAAGTGTGCGTTAAATTTTGTCAAAACAACTTGTCTGAACAAACCAGGTGTTCTCCGTCCTGACTGCTGATGGAACGAATGTTTTTCGCGCATCTGACGTTAGGACAACTATTAGATGATACACGTAATTTTAAAGAATATACTGTTTGCCAAACCCTTCAAGGACTGCAAAGCCGCAATTGTGGATCTGATCTTGTCCAGTCATGACTTGTCGACCGATAGAGACGGAGAGCTTGCAAACCCTCTGCGGATTTGGAAAGTCTTCTAGTTTCGACTACAGAAGAATGAGAAGTTTTTAATTCGATTTTTATGTGGGTGACGTCACAAATGGGCTAGGATTATGCTTTTTGATTGGCCCACATTCATCGGGCTCTGGACTCCAATCTCAACGGGCAATTTTTTGTTTATTTTTTTAAGTGAAAACTAGGCCAAAATTTACATCTTTAGAGCCCTTAGTTGACTTTCTGACGTTTCGCGTGTGCAAGTTATGCTCTGAAAACAACAATTTATATAATAAATCCCAAGGGAATTGCTTACGTTTTTGTTTATTTTGTGGTTTTTAGGTCATTAATTGTTGACCACAAACGCTGGAAAGGCAAACCAATGTGTCCAAAGATGCCGATTTTCGCTTATTGGTTTTTGTGAAGAAACAGAAATTGCCTGTTATGGTTAGGCTCAGCACCCGATGCCGTAAGCAAAAAAAAACTGAACCTACAAGTAATATGACGTCACTCACAAAAAAAGCGTAATCAAAAACTTTCCAATTATTTTTAGTCGAAACTAAACTTTTGAGGGTTTGAATAGGTCTCTAGCAAAATCCGCTGGCGAGTTCTGGCATTTGGCCAAAAAGTCCAAATATATCCTTCGTGGGAAATTAGTTTTTATCAAAATTTTGTTTTTTGAAGCATAATTTTGACACCAGCAACGCTAGAAAGCCGATCAAGGGCTTTATAGGCTCGAATTATTATTTCCACAAATATTTTTTGAGCCAAAAAATTGGCTCGTTGAGTTAGCGCCCAAGGGCCTGGTAACCTCGGCCAAAAATGTGTAAACCTTCACTGTGACATCACCCACAAAAAACTCAAATCCAGAACTTCCCCAATTTTTTTTTAGTCGAAACCAAAGGACTTACCAAAACCACAGAGGGTTTGAACAGCTTTCTAGCTCTAGCGGCTGACGAGTTATTGACTGGAAAGGTTCAAAGCCACTAATGTGGTTTGCGGTCCTTAAAGGGTGTTACCTCACTCATGAATTCGGCTTATCACAACGAGCACGAATATTTCCTCGGTACATCTTATTCAGCAAATGACCTGCTTCTTGATCAAGAAGTTCATTCCTTAAATTTTTTACTGATACTACATCGGCATCGGTTTCGTTGAATCATTGCACTATTTATTGATTGCTTTGCAGGTATCGTTAATCGAATCGGGAAACAAATGCACAAAGGAAATAAATCAAAAACCAGGAAACTTCTTCAAAATAGAGTAAGAATGAACCCGAGATTGTTGCAAAAGCACTTGATATTTAACATTGCAAAAAGTTTCTTATGCAAGAGATACGTCTCAAAGGCAGTTTTCTGGTTCCGGTACTTTAACACTGGGATGTTAAACGTAGCTGCGTAATTGGCACATAATTAACTGAAGAAGGTTTCAAAATGTGTGATAGAAATGACCAAACTGAAAAGTAAATACCAATTTTGGGTATTGCTACTGAAGGCAGGTTATATTAATGAATAAAGTGAAGTTTCCGAATTCGAAATATAAATACACTTAAAAGTACTAGTGTTTCTGTATGCTTTCGAGGAATCAGTCGACTGCCATCTGCTTTCGTCTTTTTGCGATGATTCCAACTTGCACATATCTCTATTCAAGTATGTACTTTCCACGATGGGTGTGAGCAAGGAATCGATCAGCAAATTTAGGAAATCGATTTCACGTAAAATTACGCATCCTCACTCCTTATTCAAATAGAATCTAAGCACAAAGCACGAATTCTATTTGATTCTATTTGAATAAGGACCGAGGATGCGTAATTTTACGTGAAATCGATTTCCTATTAAAAATTTACTGATCGATTCCTTGCTTACACCCATCGTGGAAAATACATACTTGAGAAGAAATATAAATAGTTTGAAATTTTTACAGAAAAAGCACTGCAACGCCAGCTCGTGCTTCTGCAAATAGCTTCTCAGATCAATACTCAACATCGGAAAAGTATGTTGGTGCAAGCAACAAGGGAAGATCGTATGTTCAAACAAAATATAAGAAGACGGAAAATGTGACCTCGGTAGATTGTGGACGAATGTGTACAATTTGCATGAATTTTCTATTTGCAATGTAGTTCTAATTTTTTTTTTAATTACTATAGTGTCAAATTCAATTTACAAAAAATAATTATTTGTGTCAAATTAAATTTTTTGATGTTCCTTAAAAAGCCATAACAAACAATATTATTACGTTTTCAGCTTTACATCATAATCTAAAATCTACACCAATTTTGGTTTGGTTGAATCAATACACCGTTTATTGATTGCTTTGCAGGTATCGTTAATCGAATCGGGAAACAAATGCACAAAGGAAATAAATCAAAAACCAGGAAACGTCTTCAAAATAGAGTAAGAATGAACCCGAGATTGTTGCAAAAGCACTTGATATTTAACATTGCAAAAAGTTTCTTATGCAAGAGACACGTCTCAAAGGCAGTTTTCTGGTTCCGGTACTTTAACACTGGGATGTTAAATGTAGGTGCGTAATGGGCACATAATTAACTAAAGAAGGTTTCAAAATGTGTGATAGAAATGACTAAACTGAAAAGTAAAGACCAATTTTGGGTTTTGCTACTGAAGGCAGGTTATATTAATGAATAAAGTGAAGTTTCCGAATTAGAAATATAAATAGTTTCAAATTTTTACAGAAAAAGCACTGCAACGCCAGCTCGTGCTTCTGCAAATAGATTCTCAGATCAAGAAACAATATCGGAAAAGTATGTTGGTGCAAGCAACAAGGGAAGATCATGTGTTCTAGCCAAATATAAGAAGACCGAAAATGTTACCTGGGTAGATTGTGGAAGAATGTGTACAATTTGCATGAATTTTCTATTTGCAATGTAGTGCTAATTTTTTTGAAAAAAAATTACTATAGTGTCAATTTCAATTTCCAAAAAATAGTTATTAGTGTCATATTCATTTTTTTGACGTTCGTTTGAAAGCCATAACAAACAATATCATCACGTTTTCAGCTTTACACCATAATCTAAAATCTACACCAATTTAAATTTTTTCTCCTTGAACCGAATTGAACTTATTGATTTTCAGACGAAAATTAAAGCGCTATGTCGTGGATGGCATATTCTTTTAAAGTGGCCAGAACAGCTAGGCCTGGCAGTACCAGCACTTTATTTTCATAGACATTAACAACTGGATCTCATGCCAAGACAGATGAGACAGGACAGCATTTAAGAAGTGACTCTTACCGACAAGCACATACCTACGTTGTCTCACTAAAATTAGCCTAACTCAGTAACTTACATTTTTCACCAGCGAAACGTGTCTTTTATCCTGGGTTGTTGCGACTATAGTGGCAAACGTTTTGCATGCATTGGCAATGTCTAGATACGCAGATTGCACAAATTGTGTCACGTAGGAGATGCACATAACTAAATTGCACCACTTTTTCTTTGTGATATCATTACAGTGACGTATTCATCACCACTATTTCTGAGCAAAATTTCATTCTCTCGCAACTTGAACAAAACATATTTCGGATAAAATGAATCGTAAGAAACGGAAGGCTAGCGTTAATGTGACAGGTACAGGCACATTTTCTTAGTGGAAATGTTGCTGAGCTCTGCAATAATGATTCAACTGGATTTACTTCGTTACAGAAAGGGGCAAACCAAATTAGTAAAAGTGCAAGCGACATTCGGTTAGCTCGCCCCGTGAAAGTTTATTTGTAAGCCGCGGCTTATGTCGACATCCGGTTAGCTCGCCCCTCTTCACCTCTTACTTGAGGGTGATTCGGATGCAGGCAGCGAAATAGTTTATTTTCTCTATTACAGAAGCACAGAAAACAGCTGCATCCATGTTTGTTGCAGTTGGATGTGTCAAGCAATGACTGCTGGGCGGTTACGGACGTTTTGTGCAATGAAAAGAGTTTTTCCCTCTTACACTTTTTCTCACAATTGTCTGCAGTAGATTTACCCTGGAGGTTTGACTTTGTTTCGTTATAATGTTGCAACATCACCGATCTGTGACGAAATTGCAATGAACGACGATGACGTGCAAAAAGTCTTAATCGGAAAAAATCAAAATTTTGGCAAAAAAATATAATTTTGGGTTTTTCGCCATAATTTTGATTTTTGGCCAGAACTTTTGAACCACAAACGCTGCAAGGCCAATCACGGGCCTTAAACACTCGGATTATCGCTTAGTTTTCACTAAACGCTTGAGTCAAAAATTTGATTGTTGGGGTTGAGTCCGAGTGCATGATGATGTGTGGCAAAAAGGCTTAGACTTATCCCTATTATGACGTCACTCACAAAAAATCAAATCCAAAACTTCTCAATTAGTTTTTTAAGCAAAACTACAGACGTTCTGCCTCTTCAGAGGATTTGAAGAGCGCAATCCATTGCCAAGTTATGGCTGAGGAAAAACTTGGCCAATATGGGTAAATGATACATTTTCCGCGACTTAAAGAGGTACGAGGCGTAGGATATGCTCCAGCATGTAGTTCACGGGCACGTCTCCCTCTGCACTGAAAACGTCTCAACAAATTGCATAAAGTCAAAAGAGTTGACAATATGAAAGCAAAAAATGTGAAATTTATCAGAAACACGAGGAAAAAATAATAATAACTCAAAAATAGAAAAATTATCGAAAACAGGAAAAATACCGAAAACAAAAAAATATTAATACCTCAAAAAAATTAAATTATTTGTTGAAATATTGTCGCCAAAAGAAAATACATGAAAATTATCAAAAAAAGAAACAAAAATTGTGAAACATTTTTTCGAAAAACATACGAGTCTGGATCAGGGGGTACCCTGTTTACACCTGCTTCTTCCCCCCAAAATACTGGTCAAAAAAACTCCTATTGCACTGGTTGTTGCAGCGTTTTTTCACAAACAGCACACACTTGCTTCCTTCGCTCTGTACGCCGTGCCTATCACCAATGTACGTCTGTCTTGATGCCATGTAAGCAACGCAAGTAAAATGTCCACACGGGCCTGTGCATAGAAACCTGTCATTCCTATATTTGACCAACATGAAACTAATGCGACCTGTACATCACAAACGGAAAGTAAAAGCAAAGGATTCGAATCAGTTCACTTGTTTTTTGCTACACGACCAAAAGTAGATAAATATTCAATTACAACTAACCACAGGAGTTCAAAATCAAGATTCGTGAAATGGAATCCATGTAGTTTTGCTATGTAAAACACATGGTTAAAACGCCTAATGTAAAAACAGGCAGTTTAAAGAAGCAAAGTTTTGATTCACTATGAAAATTTCGGCTGGTTTTATAGGCCTATAGTCACTGTTGTCATGCAACTTTCGAAGCGTTTCTTTCTTTCCAAGCAGCAAAACAAGAAGGATGTCGCCACGTGCGCAATCTGCAACGAGACGTTCACCACCTGGAAAAGCTACCGACACCACGTGAAAAATGTCCACGACACAAAAGAACAAGTTTGTTGGAAGTGCGGGACGTGGTTCCCTGGAAAAGACGACTTGCGACTTCATGTTTGTCCTTTGAAGAAAGTTCAAAGCGAAGCGGATTCAACTAATGG
>JGI24022J15233_10007472_pt1 | contig 12045 bp, 8 predicted proteins | sample Ectturendosymbi2_FD_15233 | JGI IMG/M metagenome (IMG submission 15233)
CCTCAAGACGAGCCGCCCCTGGTGCCTACTTCGTAAGCGGAATACATACTTTGTTAGATCTTAGTGTCTGATTCTTTGCTGAGAAGGATCTCTTTCCATAGACAGTTTCAGATAGTTGTGTCAATAAATTCAACATTTACAGAACTAAACACATTCAGGTGCAAAGTATGAAAGAGCAAATCGAATTACGTGCCTCTTTGTTACAGGTTATACTTGAATTTAAGCAACATTAGGACCCCAATACAAAACAGTCTGGAAAATTCTCAGACTTAAATCACAAGCATGAGCACGCTTATTTGTGTGATGCATGCTTTGTTGTTTGCTTCGTTGCTGCACGCTTTCTTGTTGTTGATAACTGTCTGTGCAAATCAGTTATTATTCCACTTCAGTTATAAATAGTTTCCTAGAAGGCAGCACTTTCCTGTTTATAAAATAGTAGAGAACTGTTAAATAAACAGCTTGAGATATTATGCTGTATGATTAATTGCTGATAGATTTAAGTTTTTGAAGTACCACAAAGTTAAAATCAGAACAGTCGAATCTGCTTCGAAAGCATTTTACTACAGGAAGTCGATTTCGCGGCAAGTACGCATTTTCAATCTTGCAAAAGGTACGTAAAAACTTACAGGTGAAATAGTGAAAAATTACAGTAATACTGCTACATTTTCAAACACATTAAAAACGCGGATTTTTTTATTATAACATACACCATGAATGTTACACTGTCATTACCGAACTAAAATATCATTACCGAACTATAGGTAGATCGTGTCAACTAAAGGGAGGTCACAAGTTCGCAATTTGAAAACCAACTGGAATGAAACTTTTTTAACAGCGGACAATGCATGTATCAAAACTAATTTTTTGGTAATGAAACTAGATTTGTTATTGTTATGTATTTTGGCGCTGTACAACAATAGAGTTTGAGTGCCATGTCTTAACTGAGAGTTTTTCAATTAGTTCATTTGTGTCATGGACATATGCCAGGACATGTGCAGCTGCAGCATCACTGCATAATAAACTTTGCAAATTGAAATCGATGCGTAAGTTGCCGGTTGAGTTTGCTCCTTTGGTTGATGTATTTCGTTTTCGCTCTGTTTGACTTTGTAGAACAACAGGCAGCAACTCTGCCGTATTGCTCGATTTGCTGCAACTTACCTGTGTCGACACAGCTTAGCGTGGCCGCGGTTTTACGTTCTCAGTACCTTCTGTGGACGTTCTCTACAAATCAGTCGATTCTAGCGAATCCCCGTCCATTGTGAGGTGTTTGTCACACCTACGAACCCCAGCGGAAGTAATGCTGGGTATATTTGAGAATCGATAATAATCTATACTAAAAATTAAATGGAACTAAACCCTAAGACCCTAACTCCAGACACAAAAACACAAACTCTCCAAAAGTGGAAACAATAAATCAAAAGCTACTGCAACCTCTGTCTCTCAACTCTTTCGACGAAAACAAAGCAGCAACCTTCATTCGCCGACCTGGCGAAGCACACTGAACCGAACCTAAGTAAACTAGAATGACTGGTTGGCCCAGCGGCGTTCAACATATAGAGCGAGCAATCAGTAAACTGCTGTGCGCAAAAACACGTCACAAACGAGCGCAGAACAACACAAACGAATTCGACTATAACAACAATCCGGTTGCNTCGGGTGTCAAGCGAAATTTCTGACCTATTATTGTTTCAGTTGTTTTGCTTGTCCGAGTAACAGTTGGCGATTACTGTTTTGATGTGTTGTGTAAATTAAAACTTTTTGGTTAGATGCCAGATACATACAACAGGCTATAGCACGGGAATAACTATAACCACTGAAAAATATTGGACTTTTTCTAACCCTAGCCCGACACACTTATCTAAACATCAAACCCTAAGCCCTAATAATCAGTTTTCTCAGCGCTTTTGATACCGTATTTATTCGATTGTAAGCCGCGGCTTACAAATTGTTTTTCATCATTTCGTGTGGCGTGCATAATCAAGGGCGGCTTGTATATTTTGTTTCTTTACCTTATTGAAAGGTATAAATGACGCCCAGTCTTTACTTGGCAACATTTTGTCTACCAAACTCTTTTCGCATTCTATTCTCTTCAGTATCACGTGCACATCCGTCATAGGGGGTATTATGATGAACAGAAGGCAGTTGTAGTGGTGTAAGCATCATTATCAGGGTTGCTAATCAAACACGAAGCATGCTATACGCGAAAGTATCTCAGAGGCTTAAGTAACCTATGTTCAAGTGCGGGTTACAACCAAGGGCGGCCTGCATTAACTTTGAGCAGCATTTCGTGCGGCTTACATTCAAGGACGGCTAACAATCTCGCAAATACGGTATGTAGAATATTACTCTGTGGATGCGTACATGGCGTGAAGTCAGAAATTTCGCTTGACACGAGAATGGGGCAGCCTTACCACAAAACGCGCATTCTCGAACAAATGCAACATTGCGGAGGCCGGCGATTTCGCGTGGATGGACGAGGGTTACCTGCAGTGGCGATTATAGAATTTGAAAACTGGGGGGACACTGCGGGGCCAAGAAAAAAGCAGTGGGCCAATCATAAATGTCTATCTTGCATGGTGATTATTCGTTGTTTTGAAGATTAAGTTGCTATGATTTGCCCTATCAAGCCCAACATACAGTAGGCTTGTGAATATCGTTAAATATGAGCTATCGTGATTATTCACTAGAGACACCTAAACGCCACTGTAGATGCAATCACACACGTGTTACTGCTATGTCGAATATTCTGTGCTAACCATGCAACTTCCACAGCACTACACATGCAACACGAAGCACCATTTCCCGTACACAATTGTGCCGACCCCACGTGAACGAAAACAACTCCACGAAAGTGAATACAATTCACTCACATGGAAGCGAAATGGTTTCAAGTCCAACCACGAATTCCATCTTGACACAGAGACAAGTAGGCTGTTGATAACCAACTGGTTTCAAAATATTCTTGCTACAAAACACATAAAAAATAAGCCATCTGCCAACGGATTGGTTGTGACTTACTAATCCGTTTTTGTGGTAGCTTATAGACATTTTGTGATTGTGGTGTAACCATAGCAATGTTATGCAACTACTATTACGAGTGCATAGGGGAGTAAGCAGAAAATTTTTCATGGGGGGTTTCATTCAGTGGCATACGGTGGTCCTTTGTTTTTGGTGTGCGCTGTTTGTGACATCACAATTTGACGTCATATTCATGTTTCCAAACCAACGTTTTGGCCAAGTGTGTTGACACAATATGCATATACTTCTGCACACACTCTCCTTATTTTATGTGTCATTGCACTGAATTCAGTGCTCCAAGGGAGTAAAACACACTCATCACTACATCAGAGCAAATAACAACTGCAAAATCAGGCTGCGCTAATGTCTTGTCCAATACCAGCAGTGGAGCATGGTGTGCGCCTGGACTGATCGGCGCGCACCCCGGTTTGCAAGATCGAATCTTGCTGAACTACACAACTGAGAATGCGCATAAAGTGCGCAAGAAAACTTTCGTTTTTTTGTTATGTATAGAAGTCCAGCAAACGTTTAGTTTTCCTTTTTCCCTACTGAGACATTTTCAAATTCTGGAATGCTTCTGTGTCAACAACTGTTGTTTTGAGCTCGTGCAACAGTTCTATCACACTATAGATGTTGGTAATGTAGCCAATGTCGTCAGCGCATGCGTTGAGCCGCCATATCAGACAAAATAAGGACAATTGTTTTGGGTAAAGTGAACTATCGCAGAACACAAATCTTAAACGTGCGTAGTGGACGAAAGGTCTGTAAAAAGTGGTGAGATAGTTCCTGGATGCAGACGATAACCCAGATTCCCACCAAACCCTAATTATTACTTTTTGTCCCATTTACAATTTTCCTTGAAAGTTGCATGCAAATTCATTCCGTGGTATTTGCATTACGTCGACAAATTAACAAGCCAAAAGTATGCCAAACCAATTGATCTTCTTTGCGCAGGTAATAAACTTTTTGTAACATATCAAACTCAAGGGTGTACGCCTTTGTAGACTGTGCAGGGATCTGTGTGGGAATTATATTGCTCATTGTCTATTTGTCCGAATCTTTTTAGGTTTAGAGTTAGTGCGTGTTTCGCTTATGACAAGACAGTCATAAATCAACGCAGGTTTGAAAAATCAGCTTCTGACGATCAGTCAGAGGAAAATTCAATGTGAATATTAAAATGAACGACTTTGTTGGGAATATTCTGCAAAATATGCTGCTACATCTTACTATCAGGTACACGCCCTAAACGCCGATGCACACCTATCTGCGGCGCTTCATGCTTTGCTACTTTAGGTGCAGCTTGTGCCGAAGTCTCGCTGCTGTTAACTGCATACTACATTTGAATAGTCCTCACCCTATCCACGCTGCAGATGGTCGTTGCACTCCAGTCTGGAATTTTATATCATCATCACCTCAATGTGACTTAATCCTTCGATTGTCATGTCGATTGTCAAATTCATCAACGAAATCATCTAAATCTATTTTTCAGCTCGTGCCTTTCAACTGAAATTAGATCAGTGTCACCCAATCTTTCACTGGTCATGGAATTTCTGGGAAATGTTTTCACTAATTTCATTTTTGAAAAACTTCTCTCGCATGAAGCGCTGGTTACGGGCAGAGTTACAGCTACCAATACAATCAAACGCAGCTTTTTAAGTAGTTAAATAGAAAAAAAATTGTTCGAGCGATATAGGCAGCTTCGATCCCTTCCAAAGCAAATTCTTTACCAAAGGTATTTCAGGTTTTAAATCATTTTCACCAAATGAATATGATTTGTGAATTCTTTCAAGTGTTTTTCTGATAGAAATGTTGACTTCCGGGGCAAAGAGCTGAAAAATGCGAAAGAATTGCTTCTGAATCATTACAGAAAATCCGTTCAAAATTCTATGAGGTTGCAGGACACGAGTGGGTAGAGTTTAAAACTGTGGTCACGAACCACTTACGTAAGATAAGTTTCGAAGTCATATACACAAGGCAGCAGAACAAAATACTACAGCCAGGATTAATTTGGATATATTAACCCATTAATAAAAGGGTGCAGTAGGCATTAATGGGTTAACCCATTAACTGAAACCAATTTTTAATGCTTTCACAAACCTTTTGCTACTGGAGCAACAATTTGCTGAAAGTAATACAATCCAGTTCCATCTCACACTGAAATGCACGAAAGATCAATCATCCCATTTCTGTGACTGTTTCTTAGTTTCGAAATGAATTTTTCAACACCACGACCGCGGTCTGACTAAATTTCACGCAGGATCCGAGCAACCACTGGTGTGTGTCTTCACGCACAACTCTAGTTACCCGACCGTCAAAAACAACACAGCTCATCATGCATTTCGGAAATATTGAATGCAGGCTAAAGCGTTTCTAAATGATCGTTTAAAATATTGCTGGCCGAAAGTTATCTACTGTATATGTCAACGAAAGGAACTTGAACGGGAAATTAAGAAAAAATATGGAGGTGCCAACAAGGGGTCAAGCAAAAATCTGGAGGGGCATGGCCTACCCAGGCCCCTTTAGAATCGCCAATGGTTACCTGGGCCATGAGGAGATGTGGGCTGCCCAAGTTGGTTTGTTCTCGAGGAAAATCATGACGAGGGACTGGGATAAGGTTGCCAGACGTCCTTGAGCGCCAAGAACTTTTCTTGAATTTGCTGTCAAAACTGGTTATGTCCTTGATCCTTGAAAAACATTTGTTGTTCTTAGGGTGATTTCCGGCGTAATTGAAAGTTCTTGAACAGTTGTGAAATTGTTCGTTATTGAACTATATTGAACATTCAGGAAGCAAGATAACCAATGTAATTGAACAGAATAACGTGTAGACTTTTTCCATTTCAAACAGCTGTATAGTAAAAAGTACACTATTCAAGAACAATTGTGTCGTCATAGCAAGTTGTTGTTGTGAACTGTGAGATGTCCTGTAAAGATTTCTAAAAATATGCCAAAAATAACAGCAACCTTTCAAAAAAGGTGCTAAGCTGTGAGAAGAACTGCAAGTGCACAATATAGTCAGTTGACCACCATAGACTGTAGGCTGCAACATTTCAGCAGAAGACAGGCACATAGCATAGGCCTACGCCCATTGTATTACTGTTGTGCTGCATAGACTATGTACTTGGACAATGTAGGCTGCATGTAGTAATTACTTTGCCTTCTCAATAAATGTGGTTGATTACTCATTGTTATTCAACAATGTTTGTTTGAAAAAATGTGCTACACCACTATATCTAGAAAGTATTCAAATTAGGCATGAAGTAAAACATCAATATAATCACAAAATGTCCTTGAAAAAATTTCAAGTGATCTGGCAACCCTGGACAGGGACGTGGGTCCTTCTGCGGAACGACGCGTCAGGAACATTTCCAAATTCGACGTCATCGGTAGTTGCGTATCTCGGACGTAACTGGTCGACATGGCGTCTCTATACTGGACCTTTCGGTACCAAACGAATATTTACCGTGTATGTGACCTAGGCCGTTTTACCACGACGGCTGGAACTTTCGGGTCCTCGCAGTATAGCCCATAACAATTAGCATCACCAATACTTGCTGGCGACTGGGTTTATCACTTCTCTGACCAACCTGCCTTTGAAACGTTGGAGTGTTCAACACGATCTCGCCAGCTAAATGCATCAAGACGCAGTTTGGAAGCTCAGCTCTTGCTGTCTATCACTTAATATATTTAATCTTCCTTTCGTTTTTGCATGTCACACCACGACCGCTAGCAGTTACGATAATGCCAAAGCGCAGCGCATCAACCCAGCAATGGTTTCAGTGCTTTGAGTTCCTGCAGCACAGCACGCCGCGGTGTCAAATTCCACCCATGCAACAGTTGGCTGTCACCGCTAATTTGTCCAACCGTTGTTTCTTCGAGGAGACGCTTCGCTCTAACATTTGTTTGGCACCGAGTCACAATTTCAATTAATGCTTTTCAAAACATCAGTACTTCAATTCTTGAACAGATTATTTTAGAAAAAGTTCAATCGTCATTGATTTCAGTTTCCTTCTCTTGTTTTCATACTTCAACATTTCGTTGTTATCTTCTATGACTTGTTCCGCCCACCATTCCAGTCAGCGGCGGATCCAAACCAGCCGTTTGAGAAGGCAGTCATGGGGGTTGGGGAGAGGCGGCAAACAGGTTTTTTATTTGAATATCCCAGGTTCTCTGTGACAATCGTCACACAAAAGTGGTTTATTTTGAAGTCCAAGAAAGTGGCTATTTTTATTGGTTGAACTATACGCTCATTCAGGGAATTCAAACAGCGCCTTGTAATGAAATCACAAAGCGTTTGGAGCAGGTCTAAAGATGGGCCCCCATTTTTCACACAGTAACTAAGAACGCTGTTGATGTCCCAAACAATATCTTATATTTACAAAAAGTATATTACCTAAACAAAGGTTTCCTAACATTTTGTCTTATTCAATCTTTAACAAATTAAAAGGATTGATTTTTTACCAACAAATTTTTTATTGTGTTGAAGGCACGATTCTTCTGGAAAGGAAACGCAGGTAGGTTTCCCTGAGAAACGTTGCAAACTTACACTAAGACACATGAATTTTAGCGCTTACCAGAATCAATGTTAGGGTAATGTTTATACGAAACTTCTCAGTCTCTGTGATAGAACTTTAAAGAAAATGCTCTCACAAGCAAGTATGGATACTTGTAACAAGTGGTGGGAGAGGTTGTTGAAATTCTAAAAATAGGTTCGTACGAACCGGCATGTCACTGGGTGAAAGGGCTAAAAGGTTTGAGAGAAGGTGCACCCAGCAATGTTTAGATTTCCTCTTTCATTAATAATTGACAAACAATTACAACCACACAGTTACTCAGTGAGACCTTTGTACTTGTTTATTACGCACAGTATCTACAATACAGAGAACAGTGGTTGAAAAAAGACTCTTAAGCAGTGGCGCAGCGAGGATAAGTGCCTTCCCCGGTCGGCCATAAAAATGCCGCCCTTCCCACCCCTCAAGTTACTTACAGAATTTAAAATGAACGTAAATAAAGTTTCGTGCTTAGATATAAGGAACCGTAAAGCATATTGAATATCAATCACAATGAAACACTCACATACTGAATTATATTTTGTTTTTCATTGTTGAAAAGAAATAAAGTATTGCTTTTCTGCTGGTCGACACATTTCTCATCATTACTCGTCCTATTTTTTCTGCTTTCTTTGCATATGCATACATGGACCCGGCATACTTTGTCAAACTTTCGTCCCTGTTGACTTATAGTTTCCGGTAAGTCGCACTACATAGATCAAACAAAAATTAAGTGAAGTGATGGATGCATACTTTCTTTACAGATGTAAGCATTTATATATGTAAATATTTCGTGTAGTAGCTATCCCCGTCTTTAACTCAAAAAATACATTTTTATGGAGGAAAGATTTTTATTTTTATCATAAGTTTAAAACAAATTTTTCTGAGCACAGCAAAATTTGGGGGGGACAAAAAATATTTAGGAATAACTGCTCCCGAATGCCCCAACGTGTCTGCGAGCCTGGGCAGAACCGTCGCCAGAAAGTCTTCCATTGGGGCCTCATGTTTGTGCAGAGGTCTAGACATTCTGAAGATTTATTTTCAATTCACAACATGAACAGCATTTGCAGGTTGTGCAAAATAATTATACATATTTTCCCGCAAATACGCATAATAGGCTCGTAGTTTCCAACTAAAAATTTTTTAACGAGCTTAACAAAAGGAATTGGGTTGCAAACCATTGTCATTTAACCCCTCCCGTCCACCGTTAGAACATTTTTACCCAAGTTTGCAACGCCATAACTCGCCAGCCAATTTAGTTAGAGAGCTGTTCAAATCCTCTACGGAGGCGGCAAGTCTTCTAGTTTCGATTAAAAAAAATTATTTTATTTGGGTTGTCACAAGTTTGACCAACTTTGACTGGCCCTGAACGCCAATCCAATGAGCCAAAATTTTGGTTCAAACTTTTTTTGGAAGCTAGATAATCATTTGCGTCTACAGAGCTTTTGATTGACCTTCTAGCCATGTCTAGAACCAAAGTTATGGCCCAAAAACCCCGCTGTGCTCAAAAATCCAAAAACTGCACGAGTCTCCCACTGGCGGCTGGTGCGGCTCGCGATAACTCGCCGCGAGAACATGCTAGAGAGCTTTTCGAACCCTCGAAAGACTCGTGAAGTGTTCTAGTTTGCACTGAAAAAAAAAATTTGAGATTTGAGTTTGGGGTTTTCGGTGGGTGTCGTCAGAAAAAGGGCAGGTTTTGCTTTTTTCGTTATTCTTTTATGATGTCATTACCCGGACAATGAGCCAAAATAGTTGCTCAAGGTTTGGTTGTATTCTAGGCTGGAATATGAAGCTTTAGAGCCCTAGATCGACTTCCTGGTGTTTCTGGTGCCCAAGCTAGGGCCAGAAAACCCCAAATCATTGGGGAATGAGCTGAGTAATTTCAGGGGATTTCTCTACTTAATTTCTGCTTATTTTGCCTTAACTTTTGAACCAAAAATGCTGGAAAGTCCATCAAACCCTCTAAAGACTCGTATTGTAGCCTAGAATCCAAAAAAACTTTGAACCACAAAATTGGATTGTTCGACTCTCATGGGATGACGTCATCATCCAAATGTACACAAATATGCATAAACATCCTCTCATTATGTTAACATCAACTAAAAATCCGAGATCTCAAGCTAAAAATGTTTTTTGCAGTCTAAACTACAAGTCTTCACGAGTCTAGAGGGTTTGAACAGCTCTCTCGCTCATTCTGACAGCGAGTTATAGCCATCTATGGCTCGGGGTGCTTTTTTCCTTACTTTAGCATTTTATTTTTTTGCACTAATTTGTTTTTTTCACCAATTTTCGTTTTTGATCCATAATTTTGGTTCCAGATATGCTAGAAAGCCAATCAAGGGCTCTAAAGACTCGGATGATAGTCTAATTTCCAAAAAAAAACATGAGCGAAAAAATTGGCCATTGGATTGGCACCTAAGGCCGGGTAAAGTAGGCCAACCTCCCCCACTTGTGACGCCTCCCCAAGAGAAACCCAAACCCAAAACTGAAAATTTCTTTTTTCAGTCGAAACTAGATGTCTTGCCGAATCCGTAGATTGTTTGAACACCTCGCTAGCTCTAGCCACTGGCGAGTTATGGAATTACAAAGTTTGGTCAAAAAAGTGGCCGCTATGGTCGTAAAAGGTTGACGGCGATTATTTAGAGATGTCGTAATGAAATGCCAATGTAAAAAAATTTGCAGGAAATCAGTATCAATCCTATCGTTCAGTTATCAAAACATTACTGAAGAAGCAAACATGAGGCCGGTCAAAGCATGTGAGCAGCGATGAACGTTTTCGTTCATTAGCGCAAATTGATAAACTTTGCCATGAGCTTAAGTGAAACATGTCTATGGAAAGAAATCCTTTCTCAGCACAGAATCAGACACTAATATCTTACAGAGTATACATTTCGCCTACAAAGTTGGCATCATCAGCTCTTATTCAAATAGAATTTGAGTGAAATATGCTTATAAAGCGTGCACATTGGTTTGTATCTCAAATCGCCTATTGTTACGGCAAGATTGTAATTGTGTCATGGTTCGTTGACCACGTCACTCCCCCCGCAGTGGCGAGCATTCCTAGTCTCAAGTCGCGTAATCACGGCGCGCCTGCGGCTCCTTCATGTTTAAAAGTCGTGGAATTGCTAGTGGTGCAGAAGTAATCGATTCTTGTGCTTAAAATTCAAAGCCAATCTTTGAACGTTCAGCGACCATCCCGCTCAGTCGTTAATTGAGGATTGCTGGCAGGAGCGTTTTCCAGGTTCGCCTAGTTTCTGCTCCTATTCCTATAATATGTTTACAAAGGTTGCGGTTGATCATTCCCTTTTCGCCGCCGCTCCCTTGCGCATCCCGAATATTCCTCCTTGGTCGCTACAGAAACCCCTTGTAGACTTCGCTCTCTTCTGGTCGCATTTACACAATACATATGACCAGTGTGTTAACTCTTCTGGTCGCATTTACACAATACATATGACCAGTGTGTTAAAATCTACACAGATGGAACAAAAAACTCTTCTCGAACCGGCTGCGGTATATACATAGCGGATAAAAACCTAAAATATTCGATTGCAATAAACATGTTTTCCTCCATCACCTCCGAACTGTTCGCCATTCTCCACGCATTGCACCTTGTTTACTCATTAAAAATTGTCAAGGTCGTTATTGTCACAGAGAGCCTCAGCTCAAAAAATATAATTTCCCAAACAAAATCACACTCCTCTGTTCGACACTTACAGCCTCGGGCTACGAGTTCCGTTTCATTTGGGTTCCTGGCCACCAAAATATCCCAGGAAACGAAATGGCTGATAAACTGGCGAAACTATCCACTGCCGAAACTTCACTCTCTCCACCCCAAGGTGTTCACTACAAACATGCAACTACTCGACTAAACTTTTCTGATATGTTCTCTGCTCTATACCAACACTGTTTCCAAGAGTGGAACATTCAATACCAGACCGACACACGAGGTAATGCTCAAAGCTATCTTTCCTGCCCTGGTACGGTGTTCTCTACCGATCCGTTCCCTTTCCTATTATTTTCCGTTTGTGCACTGGTCACTGCAAATTGAACCATCATCTGTCACGCATTGGCCTTCACCCTGATGGGCTCTGTGGCCAGTGTGAAATACCCGAAACGGTGAACAGTTCATAGGTGTAGGAGCAGGCAATTTTTTGGGGATGCGAAAAATATTTTGCCCAGATTTTCCCAAATTTGCCGGAAGAATTTTTGTACAAACTTTCCCCCTACAAATTTTCTGTAGCTGTTGGTACTAAGGTTGGGAGGGGGGCAAAATACAATTTAGAGAGAATGATTTGTTGTTATTAATGTCTTAAACAAATTTTTCTGGAGACACCAAAGTTTGGGAGGTTCTGTCCCTGCATGGCCCCACCACTCCATTGAAAATGTTTCGTATGTAACATGTGTAAAGCATAGCAGCTCATCTAGTCACCCAACATAATACTGATAAAGGCTATATAGGTGGTTTGAGGTAGATATGATA
>JGI24022J15233_10007474_pt1 | contig 12045 bp, 3 predicted proteins | sample Ectturendosymbi2_FD_15233 | JGI IMG/M metagenome (IMG submission 15233)
AAAACTTCAGCGAAATACTTTGGCCTAGCGGTTGGGCCCTAGGCCAGGCAACATGAGCCAAAATGGCCCAAAAACTACTTCACTTATGACGTCACTCGCAATAAAACCGCAACCCCTTACCAAAATTTTTTTGAGTGCAGACTAGAAGAGTGGCTGATCCATTTGAGCCCATGAACAGGTCTCTAGCGCAATCGGCAGAGGAGCTAGGGTGTTGGTAAAGCAACTGACAACTACTGGGTTTGGGCCGATTTCAAAGTATGAATATATTGTACCCTGGCTCTCAAAGTGTTATAAAATGCTCACTAAAGTGGGGTACATCCAGCCACCCTCATTGACGGGGACAGGATCAGATAAAAATTGGATTACTACTACTATATCTTAGAAACAGATATATTAAAAAATGCTTTTGAAAGTTAATTAGCAAATATCTAGCATGTTATTGTTAGAGTTACCATGCATTTTAGTATTGTTTTTGTCTATTTTTATATTTTATGATATCTGCTTGTAGACATGCCTGGCTTTATCAACATGTTGACCAGAGGAAAAAGCACTGATACTAAAGCATCGCACGATGTCCATTCATTTGCCAGTACAAAAATATTTCCACCCAAGAAGTTACCAAGTACTGAGGATATGATTTGTTGTGTTCTATCTGAATCGAATTGAATCGGCTGATGCTGTGGCCACAGAACTGGTACAGCACTGGATATATTGCAATGTATATCCATTTTACCTTAATGTACATCCATTGCACCGTTCTACAGCTGCAGAAAAAAATCATTCAATGGCGCAAAGATTTAGTCTACTTGAAAGATATCTGGAGAAGAAATGTGGTGCTACCTTAAAAAAGCAACTCAGTGATTTCATGGAACATATTTTGCCACGATAAAAGTCACAGAACATATGTTTAACATATTTTGCTATGATAAAAGTCACAGAAGGGAACTTGAATTGAAGAATCCACTATTCTATTTGAATAATTAATTCCATTTGAATAAGAGCTGATGATGCCTACTTTGTAGGTGAAATATATACTCTGTTAGATCTTAGTGTCTGATTCTGTGCTGAGAAAGGATTTCTTTCGATAGACAGTGAAGAATCCACTATGAATGTTGACTTTGAGTTTCAATTTTATGAAGACCAAAAAGGAAGGAAAATAGGGAATTGTGTACAGTACAATGTTCTACAGTGTAGAACGCTGCAATGGATATACATTGCAATATATCCAGTGCTGTACCAGTTCTGTGACCACAGCATCAGCTGATTATCGTGTACACCAATTTGGTTCAGATAGAACAGGACAAATCACATCCTCAGTGGTTGGTACTTTCTTGGGTGGAAATATTTTTGTATTGACAAATGAATGGATATCGTGCAATACTTTAGTATTAGTGCTTTTTCCTCTGGTCAACATGTTGATAAAGCAAGCTATGTCTACAAGTAGATATCATATAAAATCTAAAAATAGACAAAATGAATACTAAAATGCATGACAACTCTTACAATAACATGTTAGATACTTGCTAACTAACTGTCAAAAGTATTTTTTAATATTTCTGTTTCTAAGATACAGTAGTAGCAATACAATTTTTATCCGATCCTGTCCCTGTCAATGAGGGTGGCTGGATGTAACCCACTTTCATGAGGATTTTGTGAGGCAAAATTTTTTACAGCTGGATGCCCTTCCTAACGCCAACCCGTATCACAGATCAGGAAACTGGTCCATTAGTTGCCTTTTACAATAGACAGGATGGCCGCTATACTATTCGAACCTGGCAGAGCACGGTTGTATGCAATAAAATATCCAGTGGTGAAACTTTATTGATTAGAACAATGTTCCTTTGAAAAAAAATCAAAATTTTGAAATTGCAATTTGAATGTAACTTTAAAATGGAATTGGTTTATTCATTATCTTTGCGATTTATGGGAAAATGGTGTAAAAAGCAGTTTTTCAGTAATAACTTCTTTTAGAATGAAGTAAGGCAAATTTTTCCTCTTATCACTAATAGAAACTTGTCTTCCGCATCTTTTGAGCTCAAAATCAGTTTTCTACCTCAGCTAGAAGTTGAGTTATGACGAATTCATGAAATTTGACCCCCACAGGATCCCAGGGGTGAGGTAGCAAGCAGGTTTTTGGGCTCAACCACCTAACAGCAATTTTAAAGTTAGTTTCGGCCTTTTTGTATTGCAAAATTTTGAAAATTCACTCCACCACGAGTCATGGTGCTGCCATTGGCGACATAACAGCATTCATTGCTGAAGCAACCACGTGGCCCATGGCATTATAAGCAAGTGGAGAGAGGTGTTTACAGACAACTTGTGGCACTCTGAAAGGAGTGCAAAAAACAAGTATGAACGAAACTGAACTAAAATATAGTAAAAACATTCTTTAGGAAGTTAACCAAATAGAAGTTAACCAAATGTGCTTTTGTGATGGCTTCCAAAGCAGACTTTTACTGCGCTTTATTTGAGTTTGGCTCAAACTGACTATGTTTTTACTTTTTCAGAGCGTTGTCTACTGTGAAAAAATAAAACAAATTAATAATGTTGTTTTAATGTGATTGCGTGCAGCTTAACTACTAAGATTGTCATTGCTCTGATGACCATACAGACCATACGTGTTTCAGTGATTTGCTTCATGGCAGCTGGTTGCATAGAAAGTATGAGTTAAACATTTGTCTGTGTTTCTTCATTTCAGATTTGTGTTAGAAACTAAACATCATTGCCTAATTTTCTGCAACAGTTTTATTGTAACCTTTTTTTATAGATAACGGAGAACACAGACAACATCCTGAACCTGCAGTGGGATGAACTAAATGATATACCACTTGATGAAATGAAACACCTTTTACAACGAATGTCTGAGCACATATATAATCTTGTCACTCAGCGAGACAACTATTTCATGGTTTGCATAGCTAATTTAGGTTGTAAAAATTAAGTAGTGAAATTGGCGTTGAGGTAAAATTATGTGAATGGTTGCACATATGCTGAAAATAACAAATGATTGGGTTTGTGCTTCTGAAAACGTCTGTGAATGAAGTGTTTGTCCAAGTAAATATGGTAAAAAAAGTATACACTCAGTGACTTCGGCTTGTTGAGATATTTTGGTCTTTTGTCCAAATAGCATCTGTTGGTTTCGTTTTCGGATATTTTTTTATGATTGAAGAAAGTACTATAACTGAATTGACTGAATTTTTTCAGTCATTTCAAAAATTATTTGGTCAATGACTACAAAAGAAGCTTGCTCTGTTGTGTTACTGCCATGGAAGAGTAAGATTCCAATGGGTTTTAGGTATTTATATACAATGCATGTATTTTTATAATTAACTCTATTCTTCCAGGTAAACACTGATGTAAGCTTGGAAAGAGACTATTTGCAATCACAAATGGGATCTCCAAAACGACGAGAGAGCTTAAGTGCTCCAGCAAGTCGACAGCACTTGATTGTTGAACTGAATGAAATCAAGGCCAAATTTCGGAAGACCAGACAAGAATTGTAATATATTTGTTAGCTTTTGTGCAAGATTTAATCAGACTTCCACAAGCTTACTTTAAAAGATATCTTCACCTTTATTTAGTCATGGACCCCTTTAAGGAATTCTCAGGTTACGCACTTCCAAACGTACAACAGCAACCTTGAATAAAAATTTTGCAAAACCAAACCCAATTTAGAATTTTTGTACTTCAGTGCAACAATCCTACACTGTCAGTGGTGTCAGTGGTTTTATAACTAGAGTTTTTTAGGTGTGAAATATTTTTGGCATATTTTGTCATCTTTGTTGGCTTGTCAAAACATATTGTGAATCAAGTGCAAAAAAGTATACAAACGTTACAAACACACAACTTCTTGTAACAGTTTGACTTAGTGCATGGAAATCCTGGTGTTGCACAGGACTACTGCCTTGGTGCATCAAATAGCTTTTCACCTTTTTCCTGGTGATGATGCAGCCAAACATTGATTTAGACTGGAGCAAGAAGATCTGCAGCATCTAGAACAGGGATGTCTAGCCTATAGCCTGTGGGTCACATGTAGTTTGCTAAGAATGGAGAATATGTACTATTTTTGCATACATAAATCATACACCAACTGACAAACCATTTTCTTCATTTTTACATTCATTTTTCACTCCCATACATTGGAGTGCAATTTTCATGCAAGCTCTGAAAACTTCATAAACAAAGTTCAAAAACTTAAAATGTTAACACTTTCCTGAGTTTCATCAGTGCTGTTTATGCCAAGCATTACGTGTCACTTTTATTTTTGCAGAGATGAAAAAGTTGAAGCGTTTACTGATCTCAAGCAAGAATTGCTTGAAGCTCAAAGCTTAGTACAAGCACTAAAGCTAGAGGTACTTTCCATAATAAAGTAGTTGAGATCGTATTCATAGTTCTATTGAAGTACACCAAATATTTGTATGCAGCATGTTTGTAATGTAGCAATTCATGTATATATTATGTGTAATAGCTTGGAAAAACTGGGCTAATAGCTTGGAAAAACTAGGCCTCCAGTCTAAAAAGGATTACTTACCAGTCCTGACTTGTTTTTTTGTGATTGTACATTTTATTGTTGAACTCTACCTTAAATGTCAATTGTTGTCCTCTTGCATGTTGTGGTCATCTTAAAACGTTTGCACATTCAGAAAAGTTATAGGAAAATTGAAATCCATAAAGCTGGGTTCATTATAAACACCTCTGAAGCCGGTTTCAGCCTAAGTCATGCAGTTCGCACGTGTCTTTGCAACGGCATAACTCCGCCACCAATCGCACTAGAGGACTGTGAAAATGCTCAAAAGTACTTGGCAAGTCTTCAAGTCTGCAATAAAAAAATATTTTTTGGTTTTGGGTTGCTTGTGAGTTGAGGCAATCCACTTATATAATTAAAGACACCTTGTAACCACTAGTCATGGATTTTGCTAATTCTTACATATGTGATAGAGATTGAAAAATTGTGATGGTAACAAAAAATTTTTTGAAATATTTTACTGGTGGCCGAGATACAGCATTTTGAAATTTTTTCCACTAGGTGAATTTTTGGGGGCAAGCACAACCAATTTTTCATTTCTCAAATTCTATTTTTAGCAAGAAATCTTCATCTTGAAGGATTTTTACAATTGAAAACAAGTATTTCACTGTTTTTTGACCCATGGAATTCATTTTTGAAGTTAACACTTTGGTGTCTGGCCATTTTCGGGAATTTTCGAGAAAAAAACACTGAAATGCATGTGGCTTTGTGCGGGAATTTCTCCGCTCAGCGCTACAGACCTGGTAAAAGGCTCAAAAGAAGCGACAAGTCTTCTAGTTTGCACTCGAAAAAAAATTTTTTCGTTGGGGTGTGTGGATTTTTTGTGAGTGACATCATAAGTGGAGGGCTTTTAGGCCACCTTGGCCCACTTTACCTGGCCCTGGGCGCCAACCATTAGATGGTAGTATTTTGCTGAAGTTTTTATTGGAAACTAGGCTACAATCCTTTTGATACTTTGGATGACTTGCTGGGGTTTCGGGTTCAAAAGTTATGATCATAAGCAACAAAAATATTTGACTGATTATCTAATTAGTTAATTAATTAATTTGTTTATTTTAGATCATAACTTCTGAATCAGAAATGCTAGAAAGTTGATCAAAGGCTCAAAAGACTCGGACTCGAGCGTAGTTGCCAATGAAAACTTCAGCGAAATACTTTGGCCTAGCGGTCGGGCCCTAGGCCAGGAAACATGAGCCATGTTTGCTGCATTGTGCAGCCCGCAGGGCAGCCACACATGAATGGATAATTTGAGTCTGTGTTAAAGTAATGTTATAGTTATTAGAGCAGTGTTTTTGTGTATTACAGTGTCAATGTGAAATAAAAACAATACAAGGTTATAATAATAATGTTATCATGAGTTCATATTTGGGAACATAAATTGTAACTGAAGTAAATAATATAATATATGTGGTCCCTGGTAGCAATAATGCTTTCAGTGTGGGCCTCCATAGAAAATGTTTGCCCGCCCCTGCCGTATCGTTTGCTTTGACTTCTTTCTTGTGGTTTTTACTTGCATTGCAGCTTTTACAAAATTTTGTCTCAAGTGCATTGCCAACGAAGCACTTGTAGTGGTGCATATTTACAGTTTCCAGTGTATCCGAATGTCCTAGCCCAGATCTCCATTTCAGCAAGATTTTCTTGCTTCACTTTTGTATGGGTAAGTTTATGACATTTGCCCCCAAAAGCTTTACCCAGTGAGCAGTTTACGATACTTCCCATGTTGTAGTAACTCACAGAATGATTAATTAATATTCAGGACCTGAAAAAAGAAAACAAGCTAAAAATATTGCCGCAACAAAAACAACTACCTAATGATTTGGAAATCTGTTGTTTTTTAGCATCATTTTCCATAAAATTCTTGCGAGCTTTTAAGTTACACATCTTCTTTCTGACAAAACTTACATCAATCCAATTTGGTGAAATTATAGCACTATATTTGCATTATTGAATGAAAAAAATTTTTTTGGCAACTTTTTTCCAACACCCCAAGATTTTGTCTAAAAGATGAGGTATAAAAAAAATTTAAAGAAAATCTTCAACCTAAAATTTTGTGCTGAAATCCTTATCTTTTCTTCAAAAATGAATTCCATGGGGCAAAAAATAGTAAATCACTTGTTTTCATTGTAAAAATCCTTCAAGGTAATTGAATGGAGAAATGAAAAATTGGTTGTGCTTGCCCCTAAAAGTCCACCTAGTGACCAAAATTTCAAAATGCTGTATCTTAATTACCGGGAAAGATACGTCAAAAATTTTTTGCAATCATAATTTTTCAATCACTATCACATATGCAAGAATTAGCAAAATCCATGACTAGTGGTTACAAAACTTTAAAAAATCTGGTGATTATAAGTGGATTGACCCTGTGACATCATAAGTAGAGTAGTTTTAGGCCCTTTTGGCCCACTTCATCTGGTCCTAGACCCAAACCGCTAGATGGTAGTATTTTGCCCAAGTTGTTATTGGAAACTAGGCTAAAATCCGAATCTTTTGATACTTTGGATGACTTTCTGGGGTTTCGGGCTTAGAAATTATGACCTAAGTAATTAATCCACTCATTACACTGGTATACAGGATTTTTGGGGACTTGAAGCTTGCAACGGATTTGGAGGTTTTGGGGGGCGCTGAGTCTGAAAATTGCATCCGTTTTTGTCCATCTTCTCAGGATTAGCAACTACAGAGCATAGATTTTGCAGTTTTTCGCAAAACGTTGAAAAAACTCCAACCATTCTTAACTTAAACGGATTTTGTAATCACTGGTGATGCTTTTAAATGCTGAAATTATTTATCAGTTGTTGAACTATGTAGGGCTCATAGGGAGTGAGTTAGTAGCAGCCTATTGATAAGTGGTAACTACATTAAAAGCCTATGTCAGAATAGTCTGTGCCTGGTACCATAGTTGATGAGCATGACTGGATGATTTGCGGTGAATTGTGCATATTGGTCAGGCAACAAAGTGGATATACAAAATTTCCCTGTTTCTTGTGTCTGTGACACTGCAGGGCTTGCCAAGAGCATTGGACTAAGGAAAATTGGTCAAAGAGAGAAGAATTTGAGATTGGGGAAAGAAATATTATAGGCCTACACTCTCCTTTGGTTTATCCAAACTAGGCGGTACTTCCTCCTCTCCATGTCAAACTAAGGTTGATGAAACCGTTTTTAAATAGGGAAAGTGACTGCTTTGCATATTTGTGTGAAAAGTTACCTGCACTGAGCACTGAAAAGTTGAGGGCAAGAATTTTTTATGACCCTCAGATGCGAGCTTTATTGCAGGACAAATATTTTCCACCCATCATGCCAAACGTGGAAAAAATCCTCGGCGGTCCTTTACTGCAGTTGTCAAAAACTTACTCAGAAATATAAAAGCTGTTAGCTGTCACGACCTTTTAAAACAGCTGTTGAATTCTTACAAACAATTACGGTGCAATATGAGTGTGAAGGTTCATATTCTTCATAGTCATGTAAACTATTTTTCTGGAAACTTAGAAGCATGGTGGAAGAGCAAGGATCTTTCCACCAAGATATAAAAACAATGGAGAAAAGATACCAGGGATGCTGGAATACTAACATAATGGAGAGCTATTGCTTGTGATGCAAAAGAGAGGTTGCTGGCAGTAGCTACTCGCAAAAAGCACAGAAAAGGCAATTTAAGGATTAGCAACCATACATTACTTTCTCATGAACAAAGAGTATGCTATCATGTTGGGATATTCTTGGCATTTTAACACTTTTCTGTCACCCAATCTTTGCATTGCAAGGCCATAATATCTGTGTATTTTTTTTGTTTTGTAAGTCACAGTTGGAAGTATACAGTATACACTAACTGAAATTTTGTGTTTGTTTAACATCTTTACATGTTTTGTACGCTGCACATTGTTCTTCATAAGCTAGTTTACAAATCATGGTTACTGCAAGAAGTCACTAGTGTTTAAATAACATGTTAGCAAGTTTCACAAATCATGAAACGTGTAACCCTCTTATGCAACAGTATACTTAAAAAACTACAATTGCATAAATCTGAAAATATCAAATAGCCCAAAATCTCGTCCACATAGGAAAAATCTGACAAAAGTTTTGAAATCAGTGCCCCACAATTATCCCGAAAACGCTCTTAAACCCCAATCCTCACAAAATTCATTGAAATTTGTTGAGCTTTGTTTGTTGTTTTTAGATCATAACTTTTGAACCAGAAACGCTAGAAACTTGATCAAAGGCTCAATGGACTTTGATTCTACCCTAGTTTCCAATGAAAACTTCAGCGAAATGCTTCCGTCTAATGGTTGGGCCCCAGGCCAGGTAACATGAACCAAACTGGCCAAAAACCTACCTCACTTATGATGTCACTAACAAAAAACCCAAAACCCAAAATTTTTTTTCATTGCAGACTCGAAAACTTGCCAAGATTTTTGAGGGTTTGAACAGCTCTCTAGCACAATCAACTGAAGAGCTATGCCACTGCTAAGACACATGAAAATTGCTTGATTTGATTTCAAATACGATGTATTCGTACGCTGGCAGCAAATGTGTGAATGAAGTCCATTGTTCATCAATCTTTCTACTATTCTGTGCATTTGCAGACTGCAATATGTCCCCGCCTCAGTCCCAGCACGTCTGCTTTATCTGTCATGACGTGTTGCATGCTGCAAAACATTAGTTGCAGTCTTACCTACTTTTTTCGAGCTATCTGAATATGTATTTGGGTTTTCATTTCCTTTCATGACGTGCAGGACAAAATCTAGACCGCACTTTGAAAATTTTCGTATTTTTCTAAGCATCAAAGTTTTTTTTAAGGAAAAACACAGAATGATAATTTCTTTTGGTAAACCCAATGGTTTGTTTCAACTATAGACATGTACATTTATACATTGCATAAGGAAAGATGTTAAACACAACTTAAAATGGAATCACCAACTTCCAACAGAAATGCAAGACAGTAAAAGTGCATGTATTGTTTCATCACAGTGAAAGTGTGTGTTTCATTTCCTTATACTTTCTTACAAAGAGGTATTTTTGGAAACAATCACTGAAATGTAGTCCTCATTTATTATTGCAGGCCTCACAGTACAGCAAAGTAGTATTTCGATGTTACTTCCTGTTGCAAACAATGCAAGTTTTGTTGTGACCGCTAGCAATGAAATTCAGCAATGAAATGAGGTTCGTGGTTGAGCCTTTGTGCTGTACCTACTGTACTTAGTCCGCCGAGTCAGCTTGTATATTGTGCACAGCGCACACTACATGCTTTCTAATATATGTAGTAGGACAAAAAGTTGGGGTTATATCGTCAAACCATACTTCAAATCACATCAGATATTACCCGCTATCAGCAAAAACGTCCTGTCAGCTTTACAGAAAAATTGAGTTGCTACAGCTGAACTGCAGTGCACTTGCACAACCCATGCATGAAACCACAAAAGTCCTGAAAAAACTTCAAACGCAACCATTAATCAGCACCAGATGCTCTAAAGTAAAAAGGGCATTGTTGACTTAGTGTCTGCTACTCTTGTGCACTCAAGAGGTATGGTTGGACTCTTAAACTACCATACCATCGTCACCCAGGTGGTGGCCCAAATTACATTTTAAAAAACTTTCTGTTTATGCATGTTTTTATTGAGGTACTGAGGATGAAAAGTTTTTGAAGCTCGTGTTGTGTGAAGTTCTTTAGCAAACTTGGTGATAAATATGGCTTTTCTCTGCAGAAAGAAAACCTTGCAAGTGATGCACGTTGTGCCAGAACTTTGCGTGATGAGAATGACATTCTCAAAGAAAAGGCTGCAAAAGCAACTCGTCTGGAGTTTGAGACTGACATGCTCAAGGAGAAGCTAAAAGATGTGGACTTCTATCGTCAACGTGTGGAAGAAATTAGAGAGGATAACAGGTGTCCAGACACATTTTAAACTAAAGATGCTATTGTGGTGTGGTTTGAATTTTCCAGTGAATATGAAGTAGATCTGCATTGATCATAGAAAAGCAGGTGTGTGCTCAAAAACCACAAAGTTACCGAATGGATGAGCTGAAGGTTTTACTTGAATGGAACAAAATCTGCTCAATTTATGGCTCAGTATTTTTAATTTGGTTTTGTTACCAGGAAAAACTAGCCGGTTTCATGCAGGAGATTACACCAAACTTCATGCGTTGTCTTAAAACACACCAAAAATAGTGTTGATGGCAAAAGCAGAGCTCTGTAAAGTGAACCGACAAAGCCTTTCATTATATTTGATTATATTATATTTTATAAGAGAGTGGCAATTGTTTGTCAGGAGGTCAAAACTAACAATATTGAGAATCTCACATGGTGCTAAGACTAGCAGTTGTTTTTGCGTTAGAACAATGTCTCCTGCCACATGAAGTTGCCATGTGGCAAAATTTTATTAGCTTAATGCCTTGTCTTTGATTTAAGTCAAGGTAGCATAATCTAGCTACTAAACAGCATAGAACACTGTCATTCAAATTAAACAATTTTATCAGTCTCAAATTTTTCACGAATTGCTGATCAAAACTCGGTTGATGTGACAGCGCTTCCCAGGCTTAAATTTTGATAAGCCTTACTTTTTGAATGTGAATCCTGAGAGGAGTCCAGTGATTTATCAACATGATACAAAGATCTGCTGAATGCAGCTGAACAAGGAGTTGGATAATTATATCATTAAAAGTATATCACACGCGGCATAACAAAACTGTCCAGGATCTTATCTTCTTTTTGATAAACTAACAGCTAAATTTTTAACTAATTAATTTATTTGTTTGTGAGCAGACACGAAGTCCATAGTATGAACACACACACTGCAGAAAGCAGATTGATAAAAACAGACAAAACAGAACGCAGCACAAGGCATTGAAGCTGGCAGAATCATAGGGTTACAGACACTTTTTGCCACTGCATCGAAGACAGAACCATAGGGTTACAGACACATTCTTAACACTATCGTTAGCTAGCACTACTACGGAGTAGAGAAATGCATCCTCTCAATACAGTGACGGAGAAATGCATCCTCTCAATACAGTCACAGGGAAATGCATCCTCTCAGTACAGTAACAAAGAAATGCATCCTCTCAATACATTCACAGAAATGCATCCTTTCAATACAGTGACAGAAGAATGCAGCCTCTCAATACAGTCACAGAGAAATGCACCCTTTCAATACAGCACAGAGGAATGCATCCTCTCAATGCAGTCACAGAGAAATGCATCTTCTCAATGCAGTCACAGAGAAATGCATCTTCTCAATGCAGTGACGGAGAAATGCATTCTCTCAATAAAGTCACAGAGAAATGCATCCTCTCAATAAAGTCACAGAGAAATGCATCCTCTCAATACAGTCACAGAGAAATGCATCCTCTCAATACAGTCACAGAGAAATGCATCCTCTCAATACAGTCAAAGAGAAATGCATCCTCTCAATAAAATCACAAGGAAATGCATCTTCTCAATACAGTCACAGAGAAATGCATCCTCTAAATGCAGTCACAAAGAAATGCATCGTCTCAATACAGTAACAAAGAAATGCATCCTCTCAATACAGTTA
>JGI24022J15233_10007475_pt1 | contig 12044 bp, 8 predicted proteins | sample Ectturendosymbi2_FD_15233 | JGI IMG/M metagenome (IMG submission 15233)
TGTCGCAAAACAGATCCGGTAATTGTTTTGCTTCGTGTCGCAACACTGGGCACCGGCAACGGGAATGCTACTTCCCACAAATCTGCGTAAGTTTGTATCTTTCGTTGTGGAAATCACCAGCAGCCAGGTGACAGCACAGGCGCAGCCACGGGGCCGTGTCCCCTCAGTTTTTGGCATATTTAATCATTTTATGTTTTGAGAAGCGGCGACACAAACAAAATTACTGTTTTGCCTGAAGTCAAACATTTTGGTCCCCTCCAAAATTTTGGGCTGGCTACGCCACTGGGTGACAGCAAGGGGTACATGGGCGTCAGAAAGATATATTGCAGGGGGGCAATAGTGGACTTTTCCAGGGGGGGCCAAAACGTGAAATTTTTTTGCCCACTCGAAACTAAGAAAACAACGTTTTCGCTAAAAATTTAATAGGAAAATATCAATTTCAAAATCCAGCCCATGAAGCAGTATACAAAACAGCGAACTGTAAGCACTAGTCCACACAAACGACACAAGTTCAGCGTTGGCGCATGCGAAACATAAAATCTTGCCCTAGTTGCAAAGTACACGGGTAATACTCAGCAAATATACGCGACATAACAGTCCTCGTACAACCGTGTGTACGAGACGGTACTGTGTTCAGACAACTGAGAGCTTCAACATGCTTAAGAGTGTCTTTAACGACCAAGTAAAACCTGCAATCTCGATAGTTTACAGCAGCTGAGCCCATAACGCGGTACCCAATCGAGGAAAAGCACTGAATTGATATCGAGGCAAAATTGAAAGCGAAGTTTTCTGTCTGACAACCTACAAACAAGCCTTCATCGTAGCTCCATCACAATGGATGCGGACCACTTATCATCAATCAAGACGCGATTAATGGCAAAAAAGACCACGAAATCAGTGCTCAAAAAGAAAATATTAACTTAATGTTCGCCAGTTGGTTTCCACCCATAAAAAATTCAGAGAAAGATTGGTTTAGAGGAAACACGGGCAGCCAATGCAGCATGTTGTGCACAGGCAATTCACACAAAAGCATTTTTAGCAACATTACCACATATTGCATTTCACGAACTTCCTAAAGTCATGATGCGTTGATTTTTAATTATCTTCTCTCTAAGCTTGCTGTTAACGCTTGAGTAACGCCAGTTAGTAATCTCGTTATGCTCTTTCTGTGGTTAGCATCAAGATTCTGGGATCCCTTGGTGTTGCTAAGTAATGAAACAGGGGAGCCTGTACCTTACACGACTGGTTCCGACAGATCATGTGATTGCAGCCGCCGTCCTTTTCGATGGTGGCCGAACACTTGGGGCATTCCTTGGTATTCGCCGAGATCCAGTTTGACGTCTCGCTGTCGTCGTCACACTTCTTCAGCCATTTGCGCAAATGCTGCATCAATCAACGCGTGAAAAACACCGAGAGTCAATCTTGGACTGCCAACGCACACCAACTGCTAATCGCGCGGTTCGGCTTCAGTCCAAAGCAGTGGGGTAACCGACGGGAGCAGTAGGGCGAGCCGCAGTGTCGTAACCAGAGCAAAATTTGAGGGGGTCCAAAATTTTTGATTTTAGGCGAGCAACACTATTTTGTTTGGGATAAGGCCTCTCAAAGCACAAAACACTAGATATGCTAAAAATTTGGAGGACACAGCCCCATGGCTACGCTTATGGCGAGCCGCCCCCTTGGCAAGCTAATGTGAAAACCTGGGCACCCGCTTAGCTTAAATTTTGATATTTAGCCTTCTTTTGGTTCTCAATATGTTGTTGTTTTTTGCGTTTTTCGGGTGTTTTCGTTTTTCTTACTGGTATGAATATCCACATCCAGATTCACTATCATTTCGTTCGTAACTTTTTTTTCTGAGTGTTGCCTTGTGGCCCTCTTCAGCTAAGTTTTGCCTCCCCCTTGGCTCAAACCTCCAGCTACGCCACAGGCCCTAGTAATTTTTCGGTCATAGACCGATCTTTTCAAATGCCTGAAAAAAATTACGTTAATTCGGTCATAATGCCCGAAAATATCGAATAACGAACATTGTTATGGCGAGTTTTAATACTATCATGGGGCATTTGACCAAAATGTCAAAAAGGCTACAAACGCCGAAGCAACAAAACTAGCGAGTTGCTACTCACGCCGCAATGCACGGGGTCGTGCCAGGACTCGCCACACTCGGCGCAGAACTCTCGGCCGCAGTCGCACGTCACTGGACGCGCGTCTTTATATTCCAGTTTGATCACGTGGTGACAGTCGGGAGCAGGACACCACTTGAGCAAGGAATGACACTGCAACGAGTTAAACGCGATAAGTGACGAGTAAAATTCGATAAATGACCCAGTTAGACTCGATATACGACGGGTTAGACTCGATAAATGCCGAGTTAAACACGATAAATAACGAGTTAAACTCAATAAATAACGAGATAAACTCGATAAATAACGAGTTAAATGCGATAAATGATCTTTTCCGCGCTTCCTTGCCTCATCCCGCCGCGGCGTCGCTTACCTCGACAAAGCTGTTGGTCATCAGGTGCTGATATTTCTTCTGTATTACTTTGTCAGTAATAAGCTGCCTGATGATAAAACAACACAATAATACCTGGCCATCCAGTAAATGAAATGCACACAGCTTTTTCGTACTTTGAAAAAGACTTTTTGATATGTTTTCTTTTAAATCAATTTCGTGCCGCAAACCAATAAATACAAAGAACTACAAACTCTGACAAGAAACGAGTTCGTCGCTCAGCCTGAAGCCGCGCAACAGAGCGAATGGATTCAAACGATTTTTTTCAACTCCTTCAAACTTTCAAACATTTATAACATTCGACCTAACGCTGAAAAATGCGGATTGTATTAAAGATAACCATGCCGCAGTCTGGGATTGTCCGTTGTACTTGTCGCATAAACCTTTATCGCGGGTAAATCCATTAACAACGTGTATGAAACAACAAATCCATTGGCGAGGGCCAATTGTTTTCGTTTATTCGTAGCGTTACGCATCAAGAACTACACTCTGGGTTTATTTTTCGCTGAGACATATCGGTCATTTTTGCTGCGATATTTTGGTCACTTGTCTCATAGTTGTATTAAAACTCGCCATAACAGTGTTCATTAGCCTATATTTTCAGGCATTCTGACCGAAATGACTTAATTTTTTTCGGTCATTTCAAAAACATTTCGGTATATGATCGAAAAAAAAAACAGACTACTGCGACATTTCTCAGCATTTTTGTTACTTCAATCGATTGCCGGTGTCCACTTTCTCCAACTTAACACAGTACAAGCAAGAAGCTCATTAACGGTTACTTACATTACCACAGCGTCGTCTACAATGATGTCGCAATCATAAGCAGGACAAGAAATTGTCTGGGACATGCCCTCGTCGACGATCTTTGTTTTGAGATATTGAGACCAACAATTTATGCAGAACACATGCCCACAATCCACACCGCTCATTTCCTTGAAAAAAAAAGACGAATTGCGTTGCCATTTATGTCATTTCATGAGCAGAACTTTCGCTTTTTTAGTTTTGGTTGCCTTGGAAACATCGCCAACAAAACTGAGGTTGTTTATCCAAAGGCATAGTTAACTATGAATTTCGTAAAAATCAGAACACACGAAACAATGCAGAGAAAAATGTGCAATAATGCTATGTTTTGCATGGACCTACATGTTTGACTTGTTTCGTCGTCAAATGAAGCAAGGTATGTATTTAGGTTCAAATAAAGCACCGAGTGTCCAGCTACAAATCGTTGAACTTCACAGCTAACTACAGTACTTGTTTAATTGGACAAGCCATTGCTCAATGAAGCGGAACTCCAGTTTCGCCAAGTTCTTCATTTTAGTTGTTACGCACAAACGCTGTTGTTTTTATCCCAACAATGAACTTGGCGGTGCAATGAGGAGCAATGCCGTATTTACTTGATTGTTAGCCGCACGAAATGGTGTTAAAAATTAACGTAAGCCGCCCTTTAACGTAGACTACCTACGTCTCTGAGATACTTTCGCGTACTAGAAAGTCTCGCGTTAATTGGCAACCCTGTAATGATTGTTACATCACTTCAACTACCTTCCGTTCATCATAATCCCTCCTGTGACGGATGTGCACGTGATGCTGAAGAGAATACAAGGTGAAAACAAAGAGAGCTTGGTCGACAAAACGTAGCCAAGGAATGACTGAGCGTCATCTGTACTTTTCGATAGGGTTAGGGTTAAGCAACAAAATATGTAAGCCGCCCTTGATTATAAGCCGCATGAAGTGATGAAAAGAAACTTTATACGCCGCGGCTTAAAATCGAGTAAATACAAAATCCAACTTAAAATCGCGCCTACTCTCTGTCCAAATCTACTTTGTGATTTGTTTATCGCACTTCGAATTTTCTCAGACACAGCAAAAGTTAGCGCTCTTGAGGTGAAAACTGTCAATATGCAAAAAATGAAACATAATTGACTTAAATCAGTTCACACTCATGTTCTTCTCTACTGAGAATGGTTATACAAACAGTATCAAACTACGTTTGCAAGATTTGAGTAAACTTCTTTTTTATCAGCAAAGCCAAACCATCTTGTTTTTGCAATATTAAAACAAATGATATCATGAGATCTGTTAATACTTAGTGCTATATATTTTTCAGACACCGTATCATTAAATCACTAAAAACGCTTAAAAAACATTATGTGAAAAGGTACTTGTGGCTTTAAATAAACAAAGAGCAGAAAGCTACCATCAAGGAGCACGTAGTGGAATTCCTTCAGTCAGCTTCCAAAGACCTGACATTCAAGCTGATATTCAATGTTTGTGTAATGTCTCTAGGCAAAGTTGAATGGTTTTATTTTTGTAATGAATTAAAACTTGCAAACAATTTGCCACATCTTTGTAAGCATTTGGTTTAATAGCAACATTTGTAAAAAATATGCAAAGCATTCGACGATGTAAAACAAAACTGTGTATGTTAAAACCGAAACACTGAAATGATATCAGGTGGAAGTTACTTCTCTATTGCGAAATTAGAAGTATACAAAAAATAGCTCAATTCAGCCACAGCTGCTACAAAGATACTTTGGCATATAGCAATATGCATCTGATGACACTACACTACTCACCTGGTAAAAACACCAAATAAACTGTCATTTACAGTTGAACCTTATCAATTACGTGTTTGCAGTCACGGCATTTTGTTAAAACACATGAATCTTGCTTCTACTATGGATAGGTATGGCCGTCATTAAAACTACCGTGTACACGCCACTATATACCTTGAAGATTACCATCACAAGGTCCCCTGTTCATCGCTTAATTGAAAAATTTCTTAAACAACCACAACACCTTCACACGGTATGTCCTTCATCATAACGCACTACACATTGTGCCATAGCACACAACTGTAGAAAACATTACAGCCATTGACAAAGTTAGGAATGAATGATTAGTGATCACAGCTCAGTGATTTTCAGTAATGCGCATGTTTTCTTTTTTTTTTCACAAACACATGTTTACGGTCAGTCCAACAAAAATCCTAACGATCCACTTACAGATGGTGGGTAGGAACAACAGCAGATTTCACACGAAACACTTGCGGGCATACGACGAGAAGACACCTGAAAATAAACATTAAATATTGCTAACTATTTCATAGAGGAAATGTGTTTCAGAAAAGACTTGAAGTTCGACCAATACATCAGCGTACCGATATAGCGATGATCTCGATGAACCATGTTCCGTCGCCACTATTTGCTCATTAAAGACATTACGCTATCGAGTGTTCAGGCGCCCAATTTGCTAATTCATTTCTGAGTTATTATTGCCGATTCTCCTGTCGTATTCCTTACGGCCCACAACCCTCCGATCACTTGAAGTAGTGACTAATGTGCAGACCGGCATATAACTGTCTCAATACAAACCGGTTTGTGACGTAACAAGCGCTCGTGGTTAGTTTTCGTGCTGTAAGCAGATGATTGACAGTGAGCAAACCGCCGCACTTGCGCTGTGCGGTGTTTGACAGTTCCAGACATCTACGTCTGTGCGGAATTCGGCGCTGTACGGCTCATCACGGTAGAATAAAATTGTTGGATTTTATTGTTAAATCATTATTTTGCAAAAATTTCCCGGTGTTTTTTCAGGGAGTTATTCGTATTTTCTTGTGAATTGCATTATATTGCCTTTTGAACGGGGCTTAAGTAATACAAAAAGTATCAGTTATCGGCAGTGCATGAAGAAAAACATCGCTATCGGCAGAAAAAAGTTTTATCAGTCCAGCTCTAGCTATGATAATGCAAAACAGAAGAGTACATTTACGTCATGTCACAAACGCTTGTAAAAATGAGTCATTGTACTTTTTCATTAAAAATACTTCGTAACAGGCTGATTCAGCAACGAAAATATCGAGTCTGCTGTAATCGCAAATTGCAATGAACAATATTTATGTGTCGCTGGTAAAATACACAAAGTATTTAGAAATAACTTAGGATCTATATTAGAACATCATAAAGGTGAAGCCTACCCTTTGTTTCTTTGCTATCACACAAGCAGGATTGACAACATGTGCTTCTTGAAAAATTCTTTCCTGGTTTCCTTCATATTCGTAAAACTTTTCCAAAAGTAGTTCTTTGTCCCATTTGAAATGAGCAAGCAAGATTCTTAAGGTTGTAAGTGGGATCTACACGTATTTTAACACGTAATGTAAAGAATTTGAATACCAATATGTATAAGTGTATTGTCAGAAGCAGGTCTAGCAATAATCCACCCATTGTAACTGGGTAAATGGCATCCACAACAAATGGGTAAATGGAATCTAACCTTATAGGTAAGGTTCAAGCAAAGTGATTTATGGTTTTAGCAAGATATTTGTTGATCCCACAAAGAGAAATCTGGTCGTCAAGTAAAATAAATTCACTGGTTGGTAACAACATTGCATTGAGGGTAGAGAGAGTGTGATGAATAAAAGCAGTGCCTAACTTTTAATTAGCAAACCTGAAAATGAGAACATTGTTGAGGATTAGTTCAAAATTGGCATTCATTGGATTTTTAGCACGCCATTAGTGGCACAATAAAATGCATGAAAAACCTAAAATTAAAATTCTTTTTCTGGAAAATTTCACATGGTCTACACCAGTGTTTTCTCAAAGTGGGTGAAATCGCCCCCTTGGGGCGATTGTGATGGGCAAGGGGGCAAAAAAAACAAAGGGGAAAACAGGGGGCGAAAATGCTAACCACTAATTAATCACTGAGTTAACTTCAGTAGCCAACTATTATCACTGGTTAGTTTCTTGCAAAATTTTATTTAGTATGATAATCGTTGGAGGTTGTTGCTAAAGCTATTTGTCCGTTGAATTTTTACTCTTGATTGTCAGTAATGTGCTCGGCTATAGTGTGGACCATGTCAGGGCTGCTGAGCCATCGGAAAAATGACCAGCTCAGGGGGTCTTGGTTTTCATGAGTGTGGCTCCGGAGCTCTCTTTTATCTTGACTCCAGCTCCGGCTTCTGGGAGTTTTCACACATTAATATTTTAATTGTTTTGGTGTGCCTCAGGTTAAATGGAAAATGAATTAAATCATGTGCACAAAACCAAGAGAATATACCAAATCTTTTTGAGTAATTTAATCTGGTAGTTTTTTTACAACCAGTACTCTTACCATGAGGAAATCAGCAAAAAAAACAACAATCACAGGTTCAAACAATTCAGAGAATAGCTACTAGCAGAAACGTAACTCAAGATGTCAATAATACAACCAATTTCTGGAAAGGTAGTCGCTGGTTTGCCATTAATGCCTGAGGACAGTTTGTAATTTCTTACAACCAGAATCAAGAAAATTGCTGTCTGGAAAACTAGATTTGTGTCAGAGTATTCAAACACAGACCAGTCCCAGTTGACCAAGTGTTTTGCACTTGTTGCATGCCTTGCCTGTTGCAGTCTTGACGATTCCAGCTAACAGCGCTGCCCAGGCAAACAGTGTAAAGAGCACAAAACAGTCGACTCTGTGTTTTTCAAACACGCACACATTTCTGTGTTCTTTCAAACACGCACACATTTGCATTAACACAAATGCGAATATGTGTTTGAAAGCCCTTTGTTCAACGAAATCGTATGAGCTCTAGCAAGAAATTCACATTTGACTTTTCAAAAATAGCTAAAAACTTCTGATTTCTTATCATTTTCACTCATAATAAGCAGTGATGAATCACAGAGTAAACCACAATTTAACACGCAAAGCTTAAGAGAAAAAAAGACTGGTTACAATGCTGAAAACATACATTTTTTCCACAGATGAAAGCTTCAAGAAAAGTCCACATTTGTTTACACTGATTTTTATACCCTCCTGATATTGTACTGCTATGCATTGCAATGCTAATTCACTACCAAAACTTCCATGTTATGCTACTGCTTGTAAACGTGATGTATAATCTAGTAAACCTTCCTAGTAAAAATAAATTTCGCCTACGAAGTAGGCATCATCAGATCTTATTCAAATAGAACACGGGTGTACAACCTTTTGCTATTGGCGGCCGAATTGCTTTTATTCATATGAAGTACGGCTGCCAATGAGTTCGAGTTATATTTATGAGAGGTTACTGCCAAGTGCCAACCGACACAGAACACATTCAAACAAATTGCATATTGATTCTATAACTCTTTGTGACATCACCATCCAGATTATTACGCATCGTGTAGACTGATTTTCTCACTTCGCGTTTGTTTTGCTTCAATATACGCCAGCACGGCTGCCAAATCTTACATTTTAAATTACATGTGGACGGCTGCAAATTTCATTGTTGAAGGCTGCATGTGGTTGCAGATTGTGCACCGTTGAAATAGAATCTGTTACAGAAAGATTGCTAAAAGCGGCACAAAGAATACTTTGTAGCTGCATGGGGCTCTTAGAACAGTTTTTGAGAACCATCGTTCAAGTAACACCACACCTGCCAGCTAGGATATAACAGCCTTAGCGATTGCGATGTCACAGCCTTTCCAAAGACACATCAAAGGATTTCAGATTCAATGTTGCAGTCTGGTGTCATAACTCGTAGCAATGGCGCTTGGTGTACTATAAAGAGCACACGTAAGTCTATTTGGCAAAACCGTTAGTATCTAGGAAGGAACCCAGAGCTACCTCTCGAATGGCCATACCTCTGGCTCCGGCCCTAAATTTCAAACTGAGCTCCGGCTCCAGGCAAAATGCCCAGCTCCGGGATTCCTGCTTCGCAGCCCTTGATTGTTTTCACAATAATTCTGAACGTGATATTAGCGTTATAAAACAAATCCTTAGTTCAGCTTTTGAATGGCTTGGTTCAGCTATTTAACACTTCGTGTACATGAAATTCTTTAAATTTACTCCCTATTGTTTGCTTTATCAGGCGTGGGGGGAAAAAACGACGTGCAGAGAGTGAAAAGGGGGCGATGGAATAAAAAAGTTTGGGAAACACTGGTCTACACTAAAATTCATAAAGTCAAGTGCCTCATTTTCAACATTATAATACCCATGGATCAAATGATGCAGTGGAGAAAAATGCAATTAGAGACACACACACAGAAAAAATTGAAGAAATGGAACATTATACAAAATTGTGAATCGCATAGCACAAGACCACTGCTTGTTACTAACCATACACCACAGTGCAAGTCTGAACCACCAGATAACATTACTTCTTCCCTGACAAAAGCTTTTAATAATTTTGAGTTCTTACAACATTAAACATTCAACTAAAATTAAAAAGTATCTGCTGGACAGCATTTTATCTTACTCATTTCAAATTCACAAAATTGTCAGCACAAAAGCAAGAAAGGCTTTGCAATGAATTTACCACCAAATATATACATAAACAATAGCTTACAGTGATTATGTCTTTCACTTCATTGAGCATCTCAGTCATCAAATCAACTACGTTATCCAAAGGAAGGCATTCAAATGGATAAACATCATCGTCGTGACTTGTTCTCTGCCTAGAAGTGTCATGGTCATCCCCATCCCCCAGGAAACCTTCATCAACCTCAATATTATCACAGTCAATCAATTCATCATCATAGTCATCATCTTCTCCTTCATAGTAACAGTCATCATCAGAATCCATAATCACACTCTAAATTATAAAAAATTCTGCAATTCTTAGACAAACAGAAAAAAACTTGTAATTTACATGCAGTCATTGCCAAACAACAAAGTAAATTAAGTGCTGGGAAAGTTTTCCACTATATCTGATTTATCTAAAACTAAATTTTACTACGTTAGTATCAAAACAAAAGCAAGCAAAAATTAATAAAGTGGCAAAAAAAACTGTTTACTGCAGGTAAATGGATCTTTCACATGACTAACAATGTGCCATAATCATAAACAATAAATGTACAAAAACATTTCAGTGGGTTGTTTTTGTTGCTCTATATGCCAATACAACATCCCAAACTAGCATGAAGCAAGACTTGTTCCACAACACTGTGTTTAAGTACACATAAAGCTTGCTTTGGAAGACACGTAAAGATAAAAACTTATAAAAAAATACCTACAGCTCCCNNAACACCACCTCTGTTTGAAGTTTCTAAGCAGAACAATCCAACACAAACGCAAAATTCATACATACAAAACTTCAGCTTTCCAGAAAAAAAGAAGATAATTACTCTTGTGAAGGTTTTATATGCAGATCTTAAAAGTAAAATGCTCATTCCAACCATTTTTGCTATATCTCCAAAACCTTTAACTTTTTACACTATAATCTGAATGATAAAAATGATGTTGGGTCCTACAGAAACTAAGTTGGAAATGATCATTTCATTCACACTTTCATTATCGTATCACATGGTTGGCTAATTACACCAAAATTACCATTCCACATAGGTCAATGTTCCTGGACTATAAACATTTTGGTCTGAGTACTGGCCAGTATTTTTTTCTATTGAAGTACATTGATCTACGCATATAGACTGTCAAGGAAAAAAGCAGATTATGGGAGTGAGGAATGTTTGTGGCCAATTTTCATAATTGTGACAAAAGTCCTGCAACCAGTGCATTTTTATAGACAAACCACCTGATATATAAAGTTTGAAAAAAAACGGTCACCTAAACTACCCTGTTTCAACACTTTTAGCTTGCCCAAATAAGCAACTTTGATAATCTTGCTACCAAAGCTGTACCTTTTTGAACTCTTTACAAAAAGGCACACAAGCAAGACTAAAATTGGTTCAGACCTCACAGAAAAACAATCTACTATCAACCGTAAGTTCAATTACTACCTGACATACTGCAACTTGGGTAATACTGTACCTTTCAAAACAATTACCAATGAAGATTTACCACATGAAATAATATGCTTTTGTGTAGTATACCACAGCAAATAAACTTAAATGACATCAAACACTGTTATCACAACATAACGATTGCCCCCATTTAGACTCATAGTCTTACACGACAGATATGCTATATATTCATCATTACCTACATTACACCCAAGAGTGTAATTTAACTTTCAAAACATTTTCACAGTCAGAAACTTTTTCTTTAGTTGACGACAAAGCTGGCACTGCAAGTGCTTTCTAGCAACCCTCACCAAATTAACAATTTAAGCAATGACAATAAACACGAGATTTAGCTTCATGCTGTCTAGAGCAGTGTTTCCCCATCTTTTTTTGGCTAGCACCCCCTTTTCTGACAAACAAATTTCTATCGCCCCCTACCATCCCTAGCACACTTATGAACAAAATTTTTTCGTATTGTATATTTGGGATGTTTGAAAATGATTAAAACAAGAATGAGCGCAAAGATGCATTTCACCATAACACTTAATTTAGTAATTAATTCATTTAGCAGTTGGAAACTGGTAGAGTTAATGATTTGGAAACTGTTAAGAGTTCATGAAGATTTTGTTTGAACAGCATTAAAGTTGGACAAGAAGGTGAAGATTGCTGATTTGGCTTTAATGAGATTAACACCATTCCCCTGCCATTGCAAATTAATTTCATTGAACTTCGTGAAGATTTCTATGGACTGTGACAGCCAAGATACTGTATCTATGACACCCTTTGACAGTCACCTTCTGTGTGCAGCAACAGGCGTACAAACTCTCTTCATCATTA
>JGI24022J15233_10007476_pt1 | contig 12044 bp, 6 predicted proteins | sample Ectturendosymbi2_FD_15233 | JGI IMG/M metagenome (IMG submission 15233)
AACCCTATGGTTCTGTCTTCAATGCAGTTGCAAAAAGTGTCTGTAACCCTGTGATTCCGCCGGCTTCAATGCCTTGTACTACGTTCTGTATTGTCTGTTTTCATCGACCTGCGTTTTGCAGAGTGTGTGTGTTCATACTACGGACTTCGTGTCTGCTCATAAACAAATAAATTAATAAATAAATTAGAGTGATATCGTTATTACTGGACAACTGGTCAATAGTAGACGGAAAAGGTGGATACAGGAATCGACAAAGCTGACGTAGTATAGATAAAGTGTTTACTTTCCAGTAATCTTGAAAAGAGAGGTCTTAAAAGCAGCCAAGTGCAATTCCTCATCAATGCCTGTTCCATTCAAGGGCATAAAATTTATTGATCAACTTTGCACACCACCGCATTTAACGTACAAGATAAAGATTAACCTATTAGAGAAACCTATAGGAACGATTCTGAAATTAATATAAATATAAAACTCATTAAAAAGTAATCAAAAGCAGGTCAAAAATTTTGGAAACTATCAAATATCTTTTAACTGTATACCCTCATAATCAATATTGTTACCCCAATCCACTTGCACTTTAGTGAAAGTCTCAAATGTACACACATTGTGCAGAAAGCAAATGTGATGTAAAAGCATTCAAAGCGTTTAAAAGAAAAACTTTTGGCTTCTTTTTTCAAAATAAAGGCTGGAGCCCAAATATCAGTCCTCGGACGCACTACGACTAACATTTGAACAACTATTTACCACAAAATCTACAAGAAATTGGATGAACCTCCAACTGAGCTTCAACGTGTTTTAAAATCCACCAAATCACGTTTTCAAAACGCCTCCATCGAAGAAAAACTGAACACTCTTATTTTTCACCGTAAATGACACCACCTATTCTTGCATCCTTGTCCACGTGGGACTGCCACTGGAGTTGTTAGAACTTTTTGGTTTGATTTTTCCAGACGCAAGTTGCAGCCAACCAGGTGGGGTCGGTTGAAGGTTCTATACCTTTATGACACGAAAGACCAAAATTGATCGGAACAATTTCGCTGAAAACTATGCAGAATTCAATGTGTGACTGTTGGCCCAAAGAATCTCTCCAGTAGGTGTACTTGCGCAAATCTCTGTGTTGGAAGAAAGTGTTACTTATGCACACCGCGTTGTTACAGCATAGTTGCAGCAGCGCATTTTTGTTCCAACATAGTTTAAGCAGTGCATTGTTTGCAACACATCCTTACATTGTCATTTAGGTGAGTATTAACAAGAGAAGATCGCCATCCAGCCCAATTTCCCACTACGAATTTGCGCAAACCTCTACTTTCAAATAGTTTCTTAAACAGACTTTGCCTTACCAATTCTTTAGGCTTGAGATCTTAACCACATTTTCCATACAACTAATTTGTATACACCATAATGTATTAGTAAACATCTTTGCGGATTGCCCCTACCCAAAATGAAGCACACATTACCCTACTGCACACTTTCTTCGCCTTCATATCCACACATGTATCTTTAATTGGTATTTCACCGCGAATGTCAACATTTCTGCAAATTAAATCAGTAGGTTACCACTCTGAACACATTCTGCGACCAACACCAAAGATTGCTAGTTCACGGAACAAAGAAAAACTTTTGCCTCTTCATCTGCGAGTGAAAAGAATTTATTCAAACTTCCTTGCTTTATCTATTCCAACACATTTTCTCTTTTTCAGTCTCTGTTATGTCATGTTTGTGATATTTTGATTTGTTTGAAAGAAAATGGCCATTCGCATTTACAGATCTAGAATCGAAACCTCATGTGCATGCTCTGTCATTCCGATGAGTTATAGCTTTTTCCAACCTGCAGTATCGACGTTGCGAGCAGCATTGTTTCCCTCATTGCAAGACGTTCAGCATTTCAGTAGTGGTGCATTTGATTTGCTTTAGTCATTCAATAGAAATAGACCCTGTACAACCTTTTCATTTTACCACTTGCGTTTCGTGCTCTGCCACTTTTGTACATGATGCGCTCCAACAAAAGCATTTCTCACACCATAAATGCGCCGTCAATTGTTTCTCATAAATGCGTCGGAAAGCAGTCTATTCTCAACCAGATAAGAGTTTTTTTACTTATATTCGCAATTGACGGTTGTTGGGAACACACAACTCTAAATTTTAAGCCCCACATCTCAAAGCTCAATCCATTTGCAGGAATACCAAAAATTCAAACCATCCGCTCAGACGCTGCTGAAGCAAATCTCTTCAAGCATTGAATGACTTCCTGTCACCCGTTCACTTCACCTCGACCAGGAAACAACCGTTCTTCTTTTCTGCCAGCACTGTGATGGATCAGTTTGTTTGAAAATGTCCAAGTAAATAGGCAGACATTTCGATATAAAAACAGATTTACTTTTAACTTTGTGGATTTAACAAAAGAAAAATTCTCGATGATGAAAGAGAAGACTTTCCAATATTTACAGCACGAAAAGTGTTCGTAGAAAAACAAGTTGTCTGCTTTAACTGAATAGCACTTATGTCTGCTTTAACTGAATAGCACTTATGTCTGCTTTAACTGAACAGCACTTGCGTCTGCTTAACTGAACAGCAAGAACTTTTGCTGGCTATCAATCAGTTGTTTATTAGGATCTAACAAAGTCCTGGTCATGCGTCCTCCTTGCCTATGTTTGTTTTTCTTAGTATGCGATGAAATTAACCCGTTAGTTTGTAATTTGCCAGACAAAATACATTTACTTGGTAAAGGACAGCTTAGAGAAACCATTTCGACTACGAATCCATAAGCTGCACTACTGACTTCTTGCCAATGTAGTTTGCACACTATTTTACCTGAATTGCTTTATTCTTTTGCCATGATTACACAAACCAGCAAACAAGAGGACAATCATTATGGCAAACACAGCCATCGGTCTCTCTTATGCAAACTTTGTTTCATTGCCCTTGCACAACAAACCTGGTGTGTGGCAGTAAGCTGTAGTAGGTTTGAAAAGCAAAAATCGAACACATATGTGCAGTCCGTAGTTGAACTGAGCAGTGGCGTATCTATGCAAAATAGCGCCCATGGCAAAGTTTAAATGTGCGCCCTTTTTAATTATTTAAATGCTAAATATAGGCACAATTTTTACGAAAGATCAACCAAGAAAATAAATGTTTTAAAACAGAAAATATCTATTTCTTTGTTATTAAACCTTTTCAGCAAATAAAATATGAATTATCCATAAGGACCATAACAGTCTTCTATACTCATTTGTGTAAACTATAAAGAATATCAGAACAGTCAAGTAATGATGTTATCATAATTTATACATAGTATTGGCTGACAAATGGTAAATCTTACAAAAAATTTCGACAACACATTGCAATTGCAAACGATAATTTTTTTAAATGAAACACATGTAATTTGGATGGTAGAGTAAGGTATGCAGCGCATAACTTATATTACTTGCGTTGGAAAGACACAATTCCATTAAAAAAATCAATATATCCAGCGTTTTCGTGTGTGAGCACTATAACATTCTAATAAAAACAACACTTTCCGTGTCTTTATCGAAGCAAATTCGCCTGTGATTCCTCAAAGTCAGCTTTCTCTGTTTCACTCCTTCTATACTTATCTAAGCTAGGTGAAGGTCACATAAATCTGACTTGACTCCTTGAGGCTCGGAAGTATGAAAGGATCAGTTTCTCTCAGCTTGCAATAGATACTGCCATGGTCAGCATTATCTGCAAAGCAACTTGGAAAGACGCTTTCAACACCATATTCAAGTATGGATGTCAGGAAGTCTTCAAGGCAGGATAAGTTTAATTTGCACGAAGTAATACTGTACTAACATTTTGCAATCTAGAATCGTAAATAATTGCTTGCTACCTACATATGACCTAAGCAAAGCTCCTAAATTCTCAAACGTAGATTTTAGTTTTTCACAGTCAGGACGATGAAAGTAAAAAAGGCCGTGGACATCGAACAGAAAGCCAAATTCGGAAAGAAAAAGGTAGCTCTAAACAAGACTAACAAATCTCTGATGAGCTAACATTTTTGCCCAGCTGGTGCGGCAACGATACTACAGTAAAGAGTTGATGTTTCGAGAACTAACCACTAAGGTTCTCTTCCTCAGTCTTTGGACTGGGGCATTGTGTCTAGCTTATTATCGGACACTAGTGGCATCGAAGAAATTTCGGAAAGTCCAAATGAGCCGCAGCTGTTTAAGCAATTTGTAAATGTGAGGAGCTTACCACCATTTATTTGCGTAAAAGTCAGATTCTCACAGCCACTGACTTAAGCTCGTCACAATCAGATTCTGACTAATATCCTCTTGCCCGAAACGTAGTAGCACGGACTTACTTAGCTTTCTTATAGCGTAAGAAGGACAAGCGTTCTTCGTCTATCACAGTGGTTCTTAACCTTTTCTCTGCCACACCTCCCTTATGCGAATGCCCTTTGTTTCAAGCCCCCCTGACGTTGAAATTAAATTAGATGGAACACTTCTCGTTCAAAAACTTTCCATGTTGTAAAACGCGTAAGAGCTCGCTCCCCCCTTGAAATGAGTTGACGCCCACTGAGGAGGTGCGCCTCCCGGGTAAGAATCCCTGGCCTATCATAATGTCTGACCGTCGTATTGTGTTACAACACTGCTGTTTCGTCATAATACACAAATTGATGGTGCTGGCACAATTCGCCCTGCATTACATGAGGGCGCTATGGTGATGCAGCTTTGCTGTTTAATGGTCGCATGGGAGCAAGACAAGAAGTTCAAGAAACTGCAAATCACAAACTTTAATTTTTGCCACACAATTTTTGCGCCCCCGTCAAAGTGGCGCACATGGCACGTGCCATGCCTGCCATACCGTAGATACGCCACTGGAACTGAGTAACTGCAACAACTGTAGTGAAGAAGAAAAAAATCAGACCCTCTGGCGGGAAGTTGAAAGTGATTGTGCAAAGTAGCTTGAACGTTAGGACCGACATTGTACTTACTACCGGGTCTCTAATCTCCTGCTGAAAAAGATCAAATAATGCAAGGCAAACTTTGCACGTAGGAGTGTTTGGAGACGGAAAGTAGCCCATCAGATCTCTTTATATGTCGAAAAATTCATGGAAACTATGAAAAATTTTCATTCACAAATACTCTACTGTTATTTCTGCAATATGCTGATGTAAGCGTATTTTTACATAAGTTGTCTCTAATCAGCTGATTTCAAAAGAATAAGCAAAGTACAAAAGGATTTAGACAGTTGAAAGCTTGCAAGTCGGATGTTTTACCAAGTAAGAATTGCGAAAGAAGTCACAATGTTTGTTTGATGCAGGTAGTTGTTGGTTATTGCGTAATTCAACGCTCATACTGTTTCGGGTCCTATAACGTGAAAAAAAACTGTGCAAAATTGAAATCATGTTTTTGTAAGTAAACGTTTTGGATTCACAAAATCGGTGTCTGTCCGCCTGCTGCAAGAAATTAGCTGTCCATTCTACGATATTTCTAACTCAAAGCGTCTGCGCACGTTTCTGACTAAGAAACTGCACTATCAATTTTCGTCTTAGGTGAATGACGTGTTAACCCGACAGGCCACAACAAACTAGTAAATCAGGTTTTAATTCACCACAAGTTCACACTAGGTTGAAACACAAGGCATCTGAAGCAAAATAACGATAAGTACGGTAATAAAACAACACCGTATGAGAACTACGCAACAACATCGATGACCAAACGAGCTCCAACACTCTTTTTTGATTTTGCATGTTGTGTCAGTGGCGCTTTATGACTACGATGGTCTTGTAGCGACACGACTGAACTTGTACAAGGTCTGGTATCATTTGACTCGATTTGTTTTGCGTTCTGCATAGCCCCTGCAGCTCTTCCACACACCGTGCGTTTTGTAGGAAGGCTACATTACCAGTTAACAAGGTCTTGGTAAGACCCGACCGAGGGTCGAACTCCAGACCAACCAGACTCGACGCGGACGCACTGGCCATTTAGCACCATGCCAGGGGCTTATCCACAAACCCATTGGACACCTCAGATGTAACGATGGCGTAACGAGCGGTACGAGTAGGCCCACGGCAAGAGCAGTCGTGCTTGGTCAACTAACAATTGCGGCAAAACTGTCACACGCACGTTGCACTTCATTACACTCCTCCCATTTTTAAAGCTTTTTACTGCCCACAATGAAAATCGATTCTTCGAAAACCAGTTAATGTCGGACACAGGACACTGTAGCCATTGCGGTCCGGGGGGCGACGTATCTTCAACCAAAGTCTCACAGTTTGTTCATCTAAATTTACGGGAAGCGTCAACGCAACTTTTATGTGCCTCGACAATACCTTCTTCACTCGAACTCGAATCTTTCGACGAATCACCAACAGCTTCATTACCCGACTTATATTGTCAACTACAATATCTGTTGAGACTGGTTGCGGCGCTGGATCTCCAGATGACGCTAGGTCCGATGTAGAGGCTGTTGTTTTCCTCCCATGAGGAAAACGTACCAAAGAGGACGGTGGGTTAACGTCAAATATCTTGACCTCCTCACACATAGGTTCGTGTTCGCTACGCACAAACTTTCTCAGAAGAACATAGCCCGGAGTAACCAACCAGGAAGGAAGAGAAGCCTCAAGCATCGACCTTCGGCGAAAGGGAAAGAACCGTTCGTGAGGTGTTTGATTCGTAGCTGTGCAGAGCAACGTTCGTTCGGCGTGCAAAGCTTCTGAAAGTAAATCTTCCCAAAGACGTAAGCCTAAATATCTGCAGATCAGCATGAAAAGAATTGTATTGAATAGTTTTGTTCTACCTTTCGCACTATGAATTTCTAGTCGGGTGGTAGGGACTGGTATGATTTATTGATATTTTTCTCGCCGTTTCGCGTGGAGATAATCTGGTTCTTTACTCATGAAGGCACTACGCCGATCGCTCTGAATAAACAAAGGGAAGCCAACTAGACTAAATTAAACACATAAGCACTGAATAACCGAGGTAGCAAACTTGTCATTACAAGGAAAGACAACAGAGAATCTGCTATAGCCTATTCATCAAATCATCAGCACATATTGGTTGTTACGACTGGGTTTGGGAAGTGGCCTCTCAAAATCAATGCTTATGCGCAAACATGTTGAGCACTGTACACAAAGCTGGCGAATCTCATCCATAGAAATGGGCACGTTTTTACGGCGAACGAACAAAATGCACAAGACGCAACACACCTGGATGACCAAAGGATTCATGCAGTCCCATCAAATCGAACGGCTGGCCATTGGTGCAACGAAACACAAATGTTATCCGTACACTGTACAACTTGAAGTGCACGAAACAATAGTTTTCATTAAGATAACCCATGACGGTTAGCATTAATTTAAGTCCACTATTAGACCAAGATTAAGTTTCTCATTTAGTTTACATCCAGCTTGATTAAAACAGACCGATTTATGTGCTGCTGTCAAGCAACAACCTGCAACAGTTGAAGAAGTTCTGTGAAATGTTTAGAGAATTTTAAAAATAAAATATTATCCTAAAAACACCGACACTCTGCATGTTTGCAAGAAAGATCCAACAAATAGTTTTGGTATCTATCACTTCGAGTTCCACTACGGAGTTTATTCTCGAATTCGGTCCATCATTTTTCAGTATTTAGGGAGAAGCGAAGCTTTTTATTATTTTATGATCAGAGCCATGACTGGAGTAACCCGAATTTGGCTATTTTGTAGCCAGATTCTGAAATTCTGTGTTATTAGCGCACTTGGCTTTTGAAAATCAAAAAAGCCAGACAAAATCTGGCTTTTTTCAGTCGGAAAGGCTTGGCTCTGGCGAAGCATTGTCTAAACTGCTTATTTATTACAAATCTCTTCTGACGAGAGTCTATAGGCCTGAAAAGCTCAGAAAGCTCGAAGGGCCAAACTGATCAACACAAATGCGCCGCTGGCCGCAAAATTCTGTTTCACTGTAGTGTGGAAGAATTTCAATTAATTATCCGAAGTCGGGCTTCTGCAACCTTTTCTGCAACTGAGAAAGTTCTCGCGGACCGCATGTGGCGCGCGGACCGAAAGCCTATGTTGTGCAGGCCTGGACTAGTCTATGATCATGCACGTGCACTTAAAGAATATTGCAAAGATTTTGCTGTTGGCCTAAAAGTGTTTGATGTATTTAATACGAAACAAATGCACGACAGTGTAATTATGGGAATAGAAAATGCTTCTAAAAATTGGAATTTTATTATATCGATGTTTCCCATGAGCTATGATATATATTTTGTGTTTGGTTATGGATGTTTTATGTGTATATGCATGATATCTAACTTTTTTGGAACAAGGTCTGGCTTTTTTGGTGAAGACAGATTGGCAACTCTGAGTACAGCCATGATTTGTTTCGTGCAGAAATATAACTGGCTTGGCTGTAACGTTGGTTTTCACGTATTCAGAAACAGACAGTGTAATTTAAAGGTGCAAGTTTATAATGTTAGAAAGTTATATTTTCAGGCAAATTTCTGCAAAGTAGGCTATTTCCCGAAGACAAAAAGCAGCACTGTTGTGAAGACTTAGTTTTAAGACGGGCAGTTTTTCAAAAGACTGTCTTCATCCATTTGTAAACAGGATTTCAATTAAAACGTTGAAGATTTAACATTAGCTATATATTGACCTATAGCTCAAAACTTAGTGACTTGCGTAGAAATTAAAGATAGCCTATAAATTTAGCCTCGTTTCTTGTAATGTCGCGACAATGTTGACCAACCAATCCAGACGAACAGATACTTATTCCGTGACTCTTAAACCTTGTGCCTGTGCTGAATGCATTGGTTTGTAATCGTTAGTCATCTGATATACCTGAGTTTAACCAAACCCAAGATGCAGCAATGTTTTCATCCAAGTGCAAAACACTTGCTTTGCAGATGCATAACACCTAGTTTTGCTGGACATTCTTTTCGTGTTATTGCAGGTGAAACTTGGCCATTTTTTGCCAATTCACCGGTGTGCATCTTGATTTCTGTTTAATATTAAATATATTTTCGTGTCCTTATGCAAGTTTAACTCTCAGAATGAAATTTTTGACAATAATTCTTCTATTAAAATTTGATGTTAAACCTATTAAAATTTGATGTTAAAATGATAAAGCAAGTGTGATTGGTGTTGCTTTCAAACACCTCTAAAAAACAAGATCAGGAATCTGTATTTATAAAACTTCACTTCTGCATCGACCCGACGACCACTGGTGTGTTTATGGGGAGGCGAGGGAGGCACTTGCCTCGCCCCCCCCCCCTTTGTAGGAGCCCCCTCAAGGTGTTTCGCGCATAAATTTTCTTCATTTTTGGTGAACAACTTATTATGCTCTTATACACTGTAATATATTCCGAAGCAGATCATAAGTAGTACGCTGGTTTCAGTGGAGCCCCCAGCAGCCACTGCAATATGCCGGTACTCTTCTTTCAAAAGGGCCCCCAACAGCAACTGCAAGGTGAAGGTAGGCCCACTCTGCTTTCAAAGGGCCCTCAACAGCAACTTTAATGCCTAACCTAAGACCTCAGCTTTCAAAAAGAGCCCAAAACAGCCACTGCAAAGCATAGCCTAAGCACTCTGCTTTCAAAAGGACCCCCAGTAGCAACTGTAATGCATAATTACTCTTCTTTGAAGGGGCTCCCAACAGCAACTCTAATGTGTAAGTACTCTGCTTTCAAAAGTGCCTTTTAAAGTGGCCTTGTGTGGTCCGCATACAACTTCCTAGGCGTTATCAAAAGATCTTATCACGGTTGGATGAGCATGGTGACGTCACTAGAGAGTCCCCTTTTCAGCCTTGCCTCGGGCCCCCCAACGCTAAGTCCACCACTGCCGATGACTATATTGGTTTCACACCAAGCTGCCCCCCACATTTTACAACAAAATTGCGCCCATGTATGCATGTACTTCACACCAATTTCGTTTCGACGCAAATGGCGTTAGCGCAAATCACTGAAAGGATAAGGGACAGTTCCGTTCGAATGCTGGGATGAAACGCGTGCGGAAGTACAAGAGTGGGGCTTTGGAAAGAAGAGTTTAAGATTTCCAGATTACGAAATGAAAGTCTTCTGCCGTCCACTCACAAAGTTCCTGAATATTTGCACGCCAGGCCTGTAGAAAGCAAAAGGTCAGAGCAGGGTTGCCAATTTGCCTTTTTTGAAGCCAGATTTTGAAATTCTGGCTTTTTCAACGCTCTTGGCTTTTTTGTAAATCAAGAAAAACCAGACAAAATCTGACTTTTTCTGGCTTTTTTTCGGTCGGAAAGGCTTGGCTCTGGCAAAACAATCTCTGAGCTGCATATCCACTACAAATCTATTCTGACGAGTGTCTATGTGCATGCAGGGTACAAAGAATATTGCAAAGATTTTACTGTTGCTTCAAAAATGTTCGATGTATTCAATAAGAAACAAACACACGACAATTACGGGGAAACAAAATTCTTCTAATATTGGAAATGTGTTATATCGATGTTTCTGCTGAGTTTTAATATCTGTTTTGTGTTTGCGAATGCATGTTTTATGTGCATATGTCTTAAAACTGCTATCTGGCTTATTTTGGCTCTTTTTGGCAAAAGGTCTGGCTTTTTTGGTGAAGACGAGTTGGCAACCCTGGCTCAGGGTGCGTCCAAAACAACGTCAATTCTGAAGAAGGTGGCGGATTTTGCAAGAGTTCATCGCTAATCATTCGAAAATAAATAGTGGTATTTGGTTTGAAATCGAATTTGTTTCTGATTTATCCTATTAGGCAGTAGATAGCACTGTTGTTGGCCTTGTAGGTGTTTCGATCACCAGTTTATTTATTTATGTGGTCTCAACGATTGGGTTTAATGTTTCAGTGAGACATTTCTGCATAAATGATTAATAGTGATACTGCGCACCAAGTGATACTGCGCATCTCACTTTGTCAAGATGCCCTTTTGCTCCTTGTTGGGCTTGCGAACTCACCTTTTGCCATCATATATACATCATGTTGATGTTATAATTCACTACAGTTTCCTTCGTCAATGTGTAAGTATTGTTAACGACCGTTAATCTTATTTGGAATCGGAGAGGTTACTGAAGCAACACGGCCATGTCTAGAAGGAGCGATAGTATGGCACGGTAAAACTATGGAAACCATGAGAAGTCAACGTGGTTCTTTAGTCAGAGCGGGACACCTCGGTTATGGATTTCTTGTAACTCTTTTCATTTATTCACCAATCTGTAGATGCGACATTACTGTGATTATCATATTACAATCAGAGGTGGCTCGTGACTATCATTCGTTGGTGCTGCAACTCCTAACAAAGATTTTATAAAGACTAAAGAGCATTACGTTTTTCTCGGCTGCACGAATTGTTATGAGATATTATAGTTCTCTACTCCGAACCAATGGTGAGACTTCTGTATATTGCTATGCTACAGTGACATGCTACTGTCTCACACGCATAACATTCCTTTCACAGTCATTCAATGAAAGGAGCTTTTGTTTCGCACCACACTGGTGGTCTTAAGTAACGTCACAAATTACCAGCTACAACTGTACCAGTCGCATTGACTCAATATATCGAGAATACAAACAACTATAGCTGATCATATCACACATCCATACTAGGGAAAGGGGTGTCTTATCATTTTGGACAGGCGATTGTTATTCCTGGAAATACTTAACACAGTTATTTTTGACTTCACTCACTAATTTAACGATGCTGCAATCGACTACCATTCGCGTGAAATAGTTTTCAAAGATTATGTATTTTCAAAGATAAATAGTTTTCAAAGATTATAAAGTTCAAGATTTGCTGAAACATCAGCCCTACAACAACGCAGTTTACAACTGCAAAAACAGTCTGCACAAATCTCTTGCAGTCGAATCCAGGTGTGCGCCTGGAATGCCGCACACCCATGGTTGCTGAATCGAAACAACTAGGGAGTAAAATACCCACAGTCCTGCAACAGCGCAGGTCACAACTGCAAAAACAAGCTGCGTCTCTGCGCGAATGTCTTGTCAATTACAAGTTTTCAAGTCCTGCTGGTGTGCCCCTGGAATGTCACACAACCTGGTTTGTCAGAAAGAAGCAACAGGGCATAAACTTCACTCAACCCTTCAGCCC
>JGI24022J15233_10007479_pt1 | contig 12041 bp, 6 predicted proteins | sample Ectturendosymbi2_FD_15233 | JGI IMG/M metagenome (IMG submission 15233)
TATATGCCACCCGCAATCTCTGCATGCATGACTTCCTGAAATTGCACCATAATTGAGATGCATACATGGGCGTAGAAAAGGAACGAAAAAGTAGCAAAAAGCCACATCATGCACATTACAGATGGGCACACATGAACATGCCATGCCTGTAGTTTTTAACTGTGGGCCCCATATACTCGCATACGATATATACTTTTGCTTAGCTAGATTTATTGTAAATATCACACACCACCAATATAACAATAATAGAATTTTACAAGGCATTTATTGTTATGCATGTTATTTAATGGGACATCTGGTATATAATTACGTAAAGCCCCATGAAACTGGGCAAATAAAGCCGCGGGTTGGCCACCCCAGTGCTATTGTATTCAATGTCAGCGCAAAATGAAAATGAACTTATATTTGAATGCATTTTGGCTTGTTATCAGTAAACTGTAAGCTCTGCTTTTGAAGTGTTCAAAATTTGAGTGATGATGCTGAAGTAACTGTTGATTTTTCCGTTACTTTTATTTAGGTGTTTTTGAAAAAGAAACAACTTTGGCATTTTTCTGTCATAAGTGACAAATTCAAAAGGTTGTTTTGAATAAATTGCTTTTTGTTATGGCGCTGTGAGTACACAAGATGTATTATTATGTGAACTTGAGTTGTGAGGAGGCAAATTTTAATAAATTTGGCTTTGTCAAGTAAAGGGTTTTGCTTTTTTTGGCCTTTTTTAATTGAGTGTTTGGCTTTTTTCAGCAATTTTGTTGGCCTTTTTTTACTGAAGGTTTGGCCTCGTTTGAAAAAATAAATCTGGCAACCCTGCTTGCGAGAATGCTTCTGCTTACGACTGTGTGATGCAGTTGTGAACACGTTTGTCTCAAAGCTATCGTGTACATATCCTTGAAGTTAGACAGCGAATACAACAAAAGTCGTTTACTGACCAGTGGCGGATCCAGGGTGGGGCGATCACCCCCACCTAAAACCAACGAAAGTAACTTTATTCACAATGATTTTGTACAATTCGGAAAACAACATATCAAAAGCAATTGCGGGTCACTCTTTCATCATGTTCGAAATGTCTCGTTGCTCGCGATATAAGGCCATTCTGTCGTCCTTTGTTTTGTCACAGCAGTGTTGTGAAGTAAACTTAGACTCTTACAGTAGCCAAGCCGTTGTGATACTTGACTAGCAAATAGATTATATAACAGAATTCCCCCACTAACGTTACTAGCTTGATCCGGCCCTGGTACTGACACTAGAACTTCTTTGTTTCTTCTGTAAGGCCAATTAATTAATAAAGCTGCCGTCTAATCGGTTGAATCCAGTCCCGTCGCCAACGGGGGGCTTTGGTGGGCTTAGCCCCCCAAACAAAGTTCCAAGTCCCCCCAATTTGAAATTTGAAACACAAAAAATCAGCTGAATTTTTGTCAAATATGTATGTCAAATTCCCCTTGCACAAACATAACCCCCCCCTGCACAAACGTAAAGCCTCCTCCTATTGACGATTTTCTGGCCACGGTTCTGGTTGAATCTACAAATTCGCCGCTTGGGTTGTTGATTTTAGCATCTCGGCTAAAGGTGGTATCGTCTGCGCAGGGCACTTCACACTTCTTTGGAGTAAAATATGCGATTAGGTGGTACTAATTTACAAATGAAGACAACATTTCTATGCATTTCATTAACACTAAAAAAGCATTCAAAAACTATGTATGCTTCTTTTGAGACGTTTCGAATTAGTGTGTGTGTTCATACTATGGACTTCGTGTCTGCTCATAAACAAATAAACTAAACTAAAATGACCAGGTTTATGGTTTTGTCACGCTCTACTGTATCACAAGAAAAAGCATTTTCACCAATGTTAATCATGTTAAAAAAACAAATTCGTAAAACTGAGACTGAGGAAAAAGTTGTCGGCACACAAGCATTGTCATTGTTCAAAAACCCAACAAAACGACTATTAGAGATCTAAGCTTTAATTTGTGAGAGATGTCATCAATGGAGCATGTCATCAACCTCATATCAAATGTCTTGAGCAACGGAAAAGTGATTCAAGTGTTCAAACTGCGGAGGAAAATTTGGAAGGGAAACTATAGATAAATCAGTATTTTGGTCACCATTTCACCTCATGCATATGCATTTATGTCCTTTTGCAAACTAACATTTCTGTTTTTTTGATAGATATATGGGTTTCTTTCATGTACAATCTGGCTTTATTAGAAATTACTGAATGGGAGCCCTGAGGCTGGTGGCAGCGCAGTTTGGTGTTGGCAAGCACCAGGAAGCACTGACAAATAGATAAGGAGGCAATGAATAAGAAGTGCACGTAACTCTGTTCGATCAGTGACCAGGTCTATGTCAGAAGTTTTAAAAATTGTAGTTCAGCGCTCTCCTGCAAGAAAGTAAGACTGGTGTGTTAAGTTGCCTTTCTTTTCACGCAACGCTTGAATCGTTGTCGCGAGGAGGTCACAGGTCATGGCCTCCTGGGTCGGAAAAGGTCACAAGAGAATGAAAGCCGCAGTTACTTCGGACAAACTGCTTGGAATAAAAGGTAAGTTTGCAGAAAAAGATGAATGATGACTGTTTTTTACAGCTGTTCATTCCTAGGCAGAGCTTACGAGAGGGGTACAAGTGGTACATCGTACCCGGGCCCGATAGGCACTGGGGTCCGGAAGGATAAAAGTACGTAGGCTAAGTTTTTCTGTTATTTATTAAGCCCAAAATTACCAGTGTAAGCTACTTTCCAGTATAATAATTAATCAATTTGTTAATCTTAGCGTGCTGTCTGTTTATCTGTTTTATTTATATTCTGATTTCTTTACAAACATGTCACATAAGCTTCGGCGAAGTCCCCAGAAGCTAGGGGAGGCCAGATGTTGGCCTTTGTATTCCCTGGTAAAATTTTTCGCAGAGGCTCTGTTTCCAGCTGCAAGTAAGGTTGAGAAAAAGTGAGGGATGAGACGCTCTAGATCTGTAAGTTGGAATAAGAGCGACAGTGACCCACCGAAGTGCCCGCATTGCATAGAAATGACCTACAGAGTCAGAGAGATTGCCCATCAGTGATGTATATTTCTATAGAAAGTGTTTAATTCTATATGTAATTCTATAGGAAGTGTTTACTTCATAATAAAAAGGATGGTCATTTTGACATTGTGCAATGTATAAATTCCGATTATTGCGTAGGCAGGCATCCTTTGCCTGCTGTGAGTTGAAAAGTACATTAAAAATATTCACTGATAAAGTATTTTTTGTGTAATTCTAAGGATTCAAACACCAGCTTTCCTCCCATGACGCAACAAAAAAATAAACAACAGGTTGCAGAACCAGCAAATGGGAGATCGTATTTGCAAAATAAATTAACGCAACCACAGTGTGAGTCGTGGTGGATGGTTGCAACTGGTCACGGGTTACGGAAGAAAACAAATCATCAAATAACCAACGCGCGATCTAATTGTTTAAAGCAGAAGTTCCCATCTGTTGTGAGTTGCGCGCCAGACTTAAATTTACGTTCTTTTATCATATTGAGAGAAATTTCCAGTAAAAAAGAAAATTTTGTTTCAGACTTCTTCCTTCATAAAAATACATTTGAAATGAAAACAAAGAAAAACGTAGCTATTGCTGTTTCTTTGAACAACAGTCATTTCCTTCTGACCTGAGTGTCTCTCAAAGTTGTTTCTTTCCCAGATTTCGAACGGCGGCATGCTGTGGTTTAGAAATGGAGAGTAATGAAAAAACTCCGCGTGGAAACTTTCAGGCTTGGCATCAACAAAATCGCTGTGCAAACCCCCCCCGCACTGGTGCAGCGTTCTACAGAGGCACCGTCGCAACTTGCTGCTACAGCAGATCAGTGGAGCAACGTTCGTATGCTTGTCACGCTTGATCAGTCAAATACTTGTTTGAAAACAAATGGAGGAACACTGGCAGAGACTGAACAAACAAACAAACAAACAAACAAACGAACCATTTGCACTGAAAACGTCACAAAGCGCGGAGAAGTCATAAAAATGAATTAAAATTCAAAACAACAACCAGTTCAAACCCAATAGTTAGCTTTTGGTCATACTTTCAAGTTTAAACGATCACTGTGAAAATAAAAGATTATGTTCAATACAAAAAATTCCACAGACAAAGATGTAATTACGCTCCACATATACAGACTTAATAGGTATTCAAACAGCTAAATATTCGAGGGCGATGGCATAGCATTGTGGAAAAGAGGAAGAAATGTTCTAAATTTTCTGAAAACCAGCAAAACTAATTTTTACCTAATTTTAAAACTTAACCACTCTCCGATATAAATTTTATTGCCCTTCCCACAACTCCAAGAGCTTGGATGTAATCGAGGTGGAAAAGAACAAAAAAAAACTTTTATCAAAACCGAGCCAAGGACTGAAAACAGATACGTTTTTAGTTCAGCCTCAATTCAATCGTGGTTGGTCTGTTTCTATTACATTTAACAAACTAGGAAGCCGCAAGTTATTCGGGGTAAGGTTGATTAAGCCTGAATGAGACTGAAATTTGATCGTAAATCGTTCGTTTGCAGGAGACCAATGATGATGCTATGCAGAAGAAACACTGTTGTCTCAAGAAGCTAAAATTTCTTTCTCAGAAAGTGCTTGCTCCAACAATGCCAATCCGAATGCAGTTTGAGCAAGCAAGTAACTTGCCGTTACGTTTGCAGCATTCGAACAGCTTGATTTACACCTGCTCTTGGCTCTGCCGAAGCAGGATGTATTTGTATTCACTCGAAAAACAAAGTGCTGCGTCGGATAAGCCTATGATCGACCAGATCCTAAATAAACAACAGACCAAAACACGATCAAAGTTTTCCACTTGTTCTGTCGGACAAAACCGCGAGGTAGCGAGAAACAAATGCATTAAAGGCGGCCGGCAACAGGGAGTGTGTAGCTTGACTTTATTCAGGGCCCTTTGTTTCAAATGAGGTGAGTTCCTGTATCCGCAAACCCTTGCAAAGCACGCTCACTGTTCCGTCGTGATGGCGCCACGGATTTGCTTTGTTGAGCAAGATCCAGGAATGCTGGCAAGTCGCAGAACACTTGCAAACCTTCGACCCGGTGGTGAAACACACCGCATCGCTCTTCAGCTTGTTTGTACAAGAGAATTGGCAGTTTTTAATTTTTTTGCAGTCGCTTAGTTAGGATGGCCCCAAAATTGTTTCTGAAACTGTGAGTTTTAGTTTACGAGATGTTGTCTCGCACTTTCAGAAGACTCATGCCACAGCAAAACTACGACCGAAGTGAACTGTGGCCGACATATTGTTCATTTCTCTTTTTCGGTCATTCTTCGTGTCTATTACGTCATGCTGCCGACAGAAGTTCCCCATCTGGCGTCCTTCTCACAAACTGCTGCTTCGTCAACTACGTTCGAGCCGTTCGCTCCTTTAAATTATCTCTGCTTTGTTTCCGAGCTCTTGTTTTTCTTCTGCGAATCGCTTTTCGCTGCAAGTGCGAGTGCGGACGCAGCGCGCTGCCGCTCAGGTCAAATGGGTAGGAACAAGGCACGCACATCGCGCGCTTGCTGCCCTCCCGCTGTTATGATGTCACAGCCGACCTGCACAATAACAAAAGCAGTAGAAAGGTGAGTTAACACGTTTGCGCTCAGCGTGAAACAGTTTTTAAATTCTTATCTACTTTACTTCTTGATTGAAAGAAGGCTATCAGCGACGGGACCAAACAAAAGCCATAAGATGCAGGAATCTGCTAAAAATTCTTCCTAATAACAGTGGTAAAGTGTGATTGAAACTAAGTCATCATTTATGAAAGGTATCTGACGTACATCATCGCAAGCTTGCTTTGTACAATGCAACCAAGTCTGACTGTGACCAGTTTTGCATTAACAGGATACGCTTTTTTTCATATCCAAGCACTTAATTTTTTATAAAAATAATTTTGTTTCTGCAAAAACTCCCATCCCCGATGAGCCCAAGCGTAACCGCATGCGTGGCTCAAACGAAAATCTCCCGTTTTTCTCTCTGGTGAACAGATAACCCGCAAAATGTCTTCCACAAATTATTTCAATAAAATCAAAGCAAACGATCGAAAAAAATCAGAATAAATATAAATTTTTTTCAATGTTGTATATTTCGACAAGATTTTGTTATTACGAAATTCTGTGTGTTTGTGTCTGGTGTGAATTACGCATCAATAAATTTAAATTAAATCTTTACCCCTATCCAGCAGCAATTAGTTCACAAAACCCAATTTCATACCCGTGTAGATGCGATCGTGTCTCGTCTACGATGCTCTCAATGCACTCACTTCCAGCACTGCACACGAAAATTTTGCTTCAATAAAAGTAGCGTATCACAAAAAATACCAATTTCACGTGGGCGTTATTAGCCAGCAAGTCATTGTTTCAGTTATGAGGCTAACAAGTGACAAATGGAAGTTTTTGTGAAACCTCGTAAATTTTGTTTCACATTGTCTTGAAGTACAAACAAACATAAACAGGTTAATATGTTTTACAGATAATAACTTTTGCGTAATTTTGCAACAAAGCTTGTGCTTTTTGGTCACATTTAAAATCACATGAAAAACCGTGAAAACAATATTGAAATTTCAAAGTCGAAGTTGAACGTTTCATGTGATGAAGCTATGACAAGTGCAGAAATGTTTAACACGTAGATGTGTGATAACGGCTTTGTATACTAATGACTTAAGCCAATGTTGAATCGGTCAAAAAAGTAAAAAAAAAACGAAAGTATATTCCGTGTTTTGTTAAACAAGATACAAGCTTAAATGTAACTCCAAAGCAGTTGATTCTTTAAGTTTTTCTATTTCTTCTCAATCATTTTCACTTCGAACAGTGATTCTTTGAGAAAATGCCGTACAAACAACAACCAGCCAAACTGACTTTTAAATCTCTGCATATTTTTATCAAATAAAATAATCTTTAATCAACCGTTTCAATTATAATCGTATTCATTGACAAGCTCAAAACGATAAATATATTGCCAGCCTAACCCTCGCAAGCGCCTCTAAAAAGTATCGCGGTCAGATAATCCTTTTCGTTTCGCATCCAAAGTGCAGTTCGTCCTTGATGCTGTTGTACTTTTTACGAATTCCAGCAGATTTTCCACCTTCTCTATTTATTGCGGAAACACTTTTGCCGAACTTGGATTACTGAGGAAACATTTTGGAAGATAAAAAATGTAAATTTCATTTTTTGCAAAAATTTTCTGCATCACGTTGAATCATTTTTATTTGAAAGAAACTTCGAACTGTCCATTTAACGACAGATGTGTGGCTCTGCGTAGAACAGTCGGTCGGGAAGTCAGTCAGCGACGCTCGAGAGTGACTGGACAGGATGCACGAGAAAGCGATCGTCTCACCGTACTCGCCTTTCTCTTGTGCTGCAGGATATTAAGGTTCGCAGACTCGGAGAACTTTCAAAGTCCCTTCTGTGTCTCTGTGGACGCATTATTCTTCACCTCAGTCCTCTGAGGATGTCGCTGCTGCTACTGCTGCTTATACTCGCTCCTCTGCTGCGGAGGGATTTTTGAGAGGTTGCTTCCAGGAAGAAACAGGCTATGCAGGGATTGATATCAATGTGCCTCATGGGTTTTATCTCAAGACTGCAGGGAATATTTTCAATTCTTGATAGGGCAGATGCAAGTTCAGTCCTTCAGGGATATTGCGTCACTGCTTGTGTGCTCAGAGTGATTTTGAGGCCAACTAGCAATTAGTTAGGCTTGATTGTAATAGTGGACTGGATGTTAGTGGCAAGTGCGTCAACGCTGAAGCGTAATGAAAAACTCGAAAAACGCGGTTCCATTAAAATTTCAAGTTTAGCTGAAGTGCAAGTGTCAAATTGAATGCGTTACAAAAAATGTGAAATGTTTTACTCTCTTGCACAGATTATATCCGCCTTTTTTATGTACAATGTAACATTGCCCTGATGTTGTGCAAGATGTCACTCCCCTCTTCTCAGCTGCAGCAGCGCGGGTGGATGCAAACCTCCCTCGTCGACTCCATACCAAGGTTGTTGCTTCAACAACAGTCTATTATTTTTTATCATATCATTGCGGATCTTATCACTGTTATCTTAAGAAAGTTTGCTATTTATGTGCTTTACTGTCTGCAAATCTTTATAGAAATACACCATCATTAGTGACGTGGTGCGTTTAGTTTTTACGCGAGACCACGAACGAATTCTTTGAACTCTCAAGTAGATGTTTGTTACGCCGAGAACGCAGCTTCATCATTGTAGTCAGCTCACCTTAGAATACGTTACGTCGTTAGAAATAAGCGTAATGCGTTTGTTTCTTCTTGGAAGCTTCGTGTGGTGAGTGAAGTTGCAAAATTATGTCTGGCTATATTTTCCCTCGAGATTTAGGTTGCTCCCTCTGCGTACCCCCTCACCTTTCCTTGTGTTAGGCGCATTTAATCTCCGATCGATTGTGGTTGATGCGACAGTCGAGCACCAGCCTAGGCCAGCAGCAACAGGCTGAGGCGCAAATTCAGCATCATCACAAGTGCAAAACTATGCAGGAAGCTGCCAATATTATTGCATCGGAATTAATATTTTTTATCTGTGCTTTCCAGCGTTTCTTTGCACAGAGCTCACTTTGAAAAGCAGCCACCAGGGAACTTGAGGAAAAGTAACTTCTTCCATTTTGTTCTGGCTTTCTACGATCGGCAAGGACAGCCTGTCGAGGTCGAGAAAGGGACTTTCACTGGTTTCGTCGAAAATGCAACGGTGAGGAGAGATCATTGTGACGTAACAGTGGAAGTTTTGAACAAAACAAACCTCAGAGTTTTCAAGAGAAGTGAACGCATCGCAATGCTGTAGCTTCATTATAGGCTGTGAAGTTTTGATGTTGCCAAAACAAAATGATGTAGGACTTAAAAAAGCTTAGTTATAGTGAATAAATGTATATGTTGATAGGAAAAAGTTTCTAATTACATACACAGTTTAAATCTTCTGCATATTTTGCAAATTACAATGGTTTGACACAGGATTGCACAACCTTTCGTTATTGTCAGCCGCATTGCGTTTATTTTTATGAATTACGGCGCCAGTGAGTTTAATCTTTTGCATGCTTCTGTTCTGCTTCCACACACTGAGCCTAACCTGCTTCCATACGTCTGTTTGGCCATGTTTCTACTAAGCATACTCATGTAGTAGACAAAGTGTTTCTGTTAATGCACGGCAGCCATAGCTTATATTTTAAACTACAGATACACGACCGCATAAATTTTTGTCGAAGACCGCATGCAGGTTGCGCAGCCAAGCTTTAATATTTTCCGAAACCTCTTTAACTTATTTGATGGCGCGAAGTAAAGTGATTAACGAACGCAAAAAGTGATGTATAAATTTTTGAGCAAATCTTTCCATTCTTGTTTTTTTATGAATATGAGAGTATACATTAATTTGTGTCAATTGATTGATTGGTTAGAAATTAATAGGATGCTGGAAACGTCAAAACGAACAACAAAACTTGTAATGACGTGCACTGCAATGACGTGCACTGTAATGTCGTGCACTGTTAACTAGCATGGTCTTGTTGGCTCCTGGTCTGGTGAAGTTAACGTCACTGCAAAAAATATGAACTATATTTGTCATGAACATAAGAGAACAAGCCAAGCAGTTGTGCGCTAGGTATTTGTCAAAATTTAAATGGGTTGAAAACTCACTGTTTCTGTTAAATTTTATAGTGTGGTCAAAGTCAAAAAAATCTCGGACAAATTTTCCTCCTTGCCGCCAGTCCGTTTTTACGTCACGAAATAAACAACTGAAATGGTTGATTTCATGCGAGCCCATTGTTGAAAATGCATTTCTTTTCAAATCTTTTTATGACGCATTCACGTGTTTGACAAAGAGTTACCGGATTAAAAGTAACCACTGCCACAAGGGGTCAGACAACACTTCCCGACTGTTGAAAACCTTCAGACATCCTGGTTGGTTGTAGCCTTTGCTGTCTGTTGATTTGGGAATTTTTTGCTTACGTGCTTTGAATAATTGTTTATAAAAAAAGGTTAAATGTTGTCAGTTGATTTTTTATAAAGTCAGTTGAATTCTTTTTGAATGATTTTTGTCGCAATATGATTCTGAAGACACGGGTCGGCTTTAAAATCTCTCTACTTCCATATCACGTTTTTTATCTACTTCGCATGTATCATTGTGTATCTATTTGCATATATCATTGTGCATTTATTTGCATATATCATTGTGTATCTATTTGCATGTAACGCTGTGTGCGAGTTGCTCTAAAATCGCCAATGTTTGCAGGAGGCAATTGGAGAGAAAACAAATAATGGAATCCGTTACAAGTTGCATTTGCATTATCACAATGGTAAGTGTGTCCACAGCGCGCCCTGTATGAAAAGCGCCGAACGATCTGCATGAAAAATAAAATTTTCCAACTCTTTGTGCCTACTGCTTTGTCCATTGGCTCCTACCTTCGTCCGGGCGCTTTGCTAATCAATAGTTTTTGACCGTGTGTTAATACAACATAGTTCGTGACCAATCGAATGGCCGCTTGGGAATAGCGCCAAGGTGAAAGATTTGTTGCAACTCAGCTGACCCTGTTCTTACTTGAAGCTTCACTTGGTTGTGGAAACTGGCCTAACCCTCCTTCACACTTGCAACCATCGATTGGCTTTTTTTCGATGCCCTCCTCGCAGCTTTTCTTCCCACTTGTTAATGAAGAGCTTGTCACGATGATGTTAATCACGATTCGGTAGAAACTGCCCCTGAACAATGACACAAGCATGAAAAGGAATTCTATTTTAGAACACCGGCATGTGCTACTTTGTTTGTTTTAGGAATGCGAACGGAACAAGATCTCTTTGTGCGACTTATCGATTCGACCACAAAGCAAGTATGACGTTACAATATCTTTTATGATGTCAGTGAATTAATGTGCTGGAACATCTTTTCAGACATTGTTTTGTCAACACTTCACTTTTCTATTGCAGTCGATTGTATATGAAGGGCAAGACAAAAATCCGGAGATGCGCCGCGTGCTCCTCACGCACGAGATTATGTGCAGGTGAAAGTCATGAACATCTTTTGTTTGAATGTCCTTGAAATTATTCAACCGAAATATAAAAAGGCCGTGCCTTGTTTTCTTCATTTTCAGTCGATGCTGTGACAACAAAAGTTGTGGGAACCGCAATGAAACTCCATCAAACCCGGTTGTTACGGACAGGTGCCTTGTTATTTGTTAACCTTTTATCACTCATCAACTTATTGTCGTATTTAAGCGCGCTATGGCTTCACCACTGCTATGTTGTTTCACCACTGCTATGTTGTTTCATCACTGCTGTGTTGTTTCACCACTGCTGTGTTGTTTCACTATTGCTGTGCTGTTTCACCACTGTTGTGTTGTTTCACCACTGCTGTGTTGTTTCACCACTGTTGTGTTGTTTCACCACTGCTGTGTTGTTTCACCACTGCTGTGTTGTTTCACCATTGCTCTGGAGATGTAGAAATTCTAGGATAAAGTATTTTTTTGGCAACTGCTAGAAATTGTTTGTTTAATTTGAATATTCGTAATCCAAACAGCAGGACGTCATGAAACGTAAACAAATTTTTCTCTGACGTCACAATTGGCCGACACCTCGCGTGCATGTTCCTGCCATGGAATCAATGTATTTTTATATACAGCAGCAAAACGATGTGGGCATAATGATTTTTTAATCTCATTTAAATAGGGACGGATCCAAGAGGGAAGCGATTAGGGCGATTGCCCCCCCTAAAACCTAAAAAAGTAACTTTATTCACCATGATTTTGTACAATTCGGAAAACAACATTCGGGATATACGGCTATTTTGTCGTATGTTGTCGTTTGTCACAGCAGTGTTGTGAAGTATGAGCCTTAACTACCAATTATTACTGAAATCGCCACCTCTAACCTTACTGGCCGGATCTGCCCCTGCATTTACACATTTTTGCAATGATTTTTTTAAGAAGATTTTGTATAATCTAAAGTTTTGACAGTTTTGACAGTTTTATTCACTTCAGCCGCAAGGCCCACAAGACATGGCGAGCTCATATATAAAACAAAGTAAGACACTTGCGTAACTTCAGCACA
>JGI24022J15233_10007485_pt1 | contig 12038 bp, 6 predicted proteins | sample Ectturendosymbi2_FD_15233 | JGI IMG/M metagenome (IMG submission 15233)
AATATTGAAACGATCGCGAGTTGTGGAAATGTCATTTTCACAGCTTCTCTGACGCCCAATGGAAGTTTTGGCTGGGCAATCCTCCTCTCTGCGCATGGTCGTATCATCTCAAGTGTGAGTTCTTTCATGAACCTCCGACGCGTTTGTGTATTTTTTCCTTGATTAACCACGTGGCTGTGGTACAAGATTGAAGTATTAACTCCCGCGGCATTCACCATCCCATAAAATATAGCCATAGGCCATCTTTTAGTCATTTTGCTGCAGGAATTGTTGGAGTAGATTTGGTCAAAAGTGTCCACCCTTCCTTTTGTCTTGTTGTAATGCATAATTATTTCCGACTTTCCCTTTTCATGAATATCAGCTTGTCCAAGCATTGATGAAAGGAGGGTAACAAGTTTTCTGATGACTTGTTTGGGTAACACCGGGTTAGCAGAGTGGTGTTATCATCAAAAAGAAGTGTACACTGCCTAGGTTTGAATCTGTTTTTGTTTGTCATTTCTTCAGAAATTTCGCATTTATTTTTCCGAATAGTGCCAACGTACATTAATCCTTTTTCCAGCAATTTATTCACCAGTGGCACTGATGTGAACCAATTATCGCCAGTTATGTTTCTTTTGCTACCGAAATACGGCTTGCACAACTCCATAGTCACGTAATGTCCTATAGCAACAGCACCTGGTGGTTTTGTCTTCTTTCCCAAGTATGGCATGGCATTCAGCATGTGACTGCTTTTAGAATCACATATCATCATGATTTTCATGCCATATTTTGCCGGTTTGTTCGGTATATACATCCGAAACACAATAGATGAGCAGCTGCTGGCATCGACCGCTAAATGCCAGCAGCTGCTCACCTATTGTGATATTTTCTCCTGGATAATAGCGTTGTTTGCAGTTGTTGATGAAAACTTCCCAAATTTGGCTCATCGAAGCGAATGGGTCCTCTATTTGCCGTTCGTCCCTGGTTGCACGATCATCCAAACCAATACAGCGCAAACGAAAACAAATCTTCTCTCGCTGAACCCTGATCTATACGCAGGGATTCCCCTTGTGGGCTTGAACATTTCTTCTGTGGCTGCATGATTGTCCTTATTGACACCTGACAACAGCAAAACCCCAATTAGAGCTAAAATCTCTTCTTCGCACGTGTCTTTGAAAGTTGCTTTGGCATGCTGTTTCACACGATCGCGGATAATTCTGATTCAGGCATTTGTTTTTTATCAATTTCCTTTGTCATGCTGTGGTCAAGCAAAAGCTTCAAGTAATCCACATGAGTATCTCCAGAGAAAGAGCTGGGAAAAATCGGCCCGGGCGTACACGATGTCATGATGTTGTCGGCTACAGGTCTTCCAACAATGGAGCTTCGCGACTCGGTAGACCAATGATGACCATTTCTGTCTCTGAGACATTTTCGATTGAAACTCAAAATAGGAGGCAAATCCCTCTGAGTAGAAGAATCAGCTGTATCTTGGGATGCACTACTTGATGACAAAGAGGTGGACAGTTCATTTGAACCATTAACAACGTCGGTTGATGCAGAATCTGAAATTGGAGTCACACTGCGGCTTTGCGCTGTCGTTTTTCTAATTTTATTTGGTGGTTGTTTGGACAGCTGACGAAGGCTTAGTTTTTTTTTCCGGGTGATTATCTCGTCGTTATCACTTTCTGTGCCATCTTCGCTTGGAATATAATCGCTTTCACTGCTGCAAACATCATCTTCACTGACATGATTGATCTTCATTGCACTCAGTATCATTAACAAGGAGTGTTGCTAGGTCGGAAGTAAGGTCGGCAACACCATCATTTTGTAAGTCGCTAGAAGATAATCATCATCACTACTCTCATATCCCAGCCATGATACGTCACCGCGGTTATTTATGTCTCCTAAAATTTATATCATGACCTCGATTTCTAAAAACCTAGTGAAACGAACAAACATATCAACGAAACTCATAGTCATAAACCTGCCAACTGTAGCAGGCAAAGTTGCAGTGAAGAAAAATCGCTGCAGTGAAGAAAAATCGCTTTATAAAACGACAGCATATTTTTTATAAGTTTATGCATTCCAAAATCTAAAAAGTTTCAATCTTGCAGGCTTGCCTGAACAGAGCAAACAAGTTGAAGTCTCTCTGCATGCGCGCCTTAGCACTGCCTTGTTTTGACAAACCGCTGTAAACAATAGCGCTCTCACTCGCATGCCCAGATTGTTTTGATAGAGCCTGCTCGCATCTTGTCGACTCAAACTCTAGGAATTTGCAGAAATACACCAGACGCTGTCATTCTCAAGGGAGGTATACCTGAGGCAGCTTCAGGTTTCACGCAGCGTTGGCAGATCAACACATGAGGCAATTTCGGTGGTATGCTCTCCCAAATTTCGTACACAATTCGTTTGGTAGGCTGTTCTAAATAAATACACATCAGGAAACTTAGGGTGGAAAGGTGCTTCAAATGTTGTGCACCTCAGAAAATGTTGGGTAGAAAGGTGTTTCAAATTTCATACAAATCCGGAAACCATGGGTAGTGCAGTGCCCCTATACCCCCTCTACAGGCTTTTGAGGGACATTTTTGTGAAATAACTCGGGCACCATTCCATTAGTCTCTGAAAATCAGGAATAGTCATGGAAGCACAGGTTTCTAACATTTGTCTCAGTACATAAAATTCACAAAAAAGAAAAGGGGGGGATTGGTGCCGACCCTGGTTACCTGAGCAGGGCTAGACACTAAATATTTCTGCATCAGAATTCACCCAGATGTAAATAAGCTTGTCATGCGTTTTTCGAAAAGTGAAGACGAAACTAGTGGCAAAACCGATACTATCCTTAACAAGCAGTGATAGCGGTACAGCCGCTACTCCATTTCGCAAGGGGCTGTAGAAACGTTCTTTTAAACTATCAGTTCCCCCCTTTGTCCACAGAAACAAAAAATCAAGAAATTCTTGAGGCTAAATTTAATTTTCTATACATCCCAAGGTCTAAATTAAAAAGTAAGTTGTAACAAGCCTCCTTTCAAAGTACGAATATGTTCTGCGAGGAGACGCTGATCAGCATTCTTTACTTTTGTGAAATCTCAAATTATTGCTTTACAAACAATGGTGGTTTTCTTCCTACAGACTTTAAATTGTCTGCTGGTACAAGATTGCTTGCAAGGATACCACAGGTATTTCCGGCCCCAATAGTAACTAGTATTTCTATACTCAAACGATTCTTTAATTGGTAGATATTTGCACAGATGTAGAAAAAACTGCAATCAATTTTATCTTAATTTTGGTATTTGTTTCATGCGAAAAGTGGTATCATTAATCTTTTATTTCGTGGTGTAAAGAATCATTTTCCCATTTTTTTCGTATGACAAAAGATTGATTTTGCATAGGCCTAGTCCATCTTTGTCGAATTTAAATTTTGTTTGATGTTTAGCAAGCACAGTTGTCTTCAAAATATAATTATATTCTCCCCGGTCACTTCTTTTCACTTTTACGTCGGGTAGCATTTGATGCTGGCAAGTAAGGTATTCATCTTAAGCATACGTTACACATTTTTCAGTTGTAGTTTAACGAAAACATATTCCAATAGTTTGCCTGTAACTAACTTGTATGTAAGTTGAAAAGTCGCTCGCAACCAATTCTTCAAAAGGTAGCAACAAGAATCCGAAAACGCAAATGTCACTGCGTCGTATTTTTAAAAACTAAACTGTGGCATTGAAGCCATGTTTTGAAAACTATGCTTTTTAAAATTTGTTTCTACTCTTAAACAAAAAATGCGGCGCACATCAGCGATTAATTGCATGAACTTGAGGGCAAGAAAGTCATGTGATAAAATATACTGCGTACCAAGATTCTAAAATACTGTAGACTAGTTAACTTTAAACATATAGTCCTGTGAGGCTTTGATTACAATGATCGAGCAAAGGGTAAAGCAACGAAATTTTTTAACGAAAGCATTTTACTATTCAGGTCATGTTTTCATTTTCTAAAATTTATCACATCAAACTGTGTCTACAAAAGAACAATAGCTTTTTACATCAAGCACGAAACGTGCGATAAAGCATCAATAGCAAAGATTTTTAAAATGGTTTTTGAGCCCTGCTCAGGAAACTTTGAAAACGCTATACGAGTGAACAACTCATGGGTGTAGTGGAACTCAAAATTTGATTACGTCTTCCTGGGACACGTGACATCCGTCATTTCTGGACCAGACTATTTTTGACTTCCCGAAGTCCATTTTTAATCACTTTCACAATAAAGTCGTATCTGCCCAGCGAAACATATACATCATACATATTTTACACACTGCACCCCCAAAAAGGGGATTTTGCAGAAAGGAATTTTTGCCTGTGCGTAGAAAACAATGCACAAGTTAGATCCGTTTTTTCTTCAAATTAAGTCATGGTGTAGGCAGGCCCGTAACCAGCTTGGGACACTAGGGGGAGCGAAGAGTTTTCTGAGAGGGACCCAATTTTTTAAACTATGTTGAATAGTTTAAAAATATGTCCAACACATTTTTCCAGGGGGGCGAAGAATTTTGAAGGGGAATTAGCTCCCCCGCGCCCCCTAGTTACGGGCCTGGATGTAGGTTGAAAGACTCTTTACATATAAGGTTTCGGTGGTCATATTCGGCCAAACACGTTTTGTACTTAAAACCACATTGAAATGTTAAAGTAGTGTGGTGCACAAAATTTGTTACACTTCAGGTAACCCTGGGTAGTATAGTAGGCCTATACATCCTATGTATAGGCTTTCAGGGACATTTTTGTAAAATAACTCTGGCACCATTTCACTTGTCTCTGAAAATCAGTAAAAGTCATGGAAACACAGGTTTCCGATATTTTTCTAAGTATATAAAATCAACAAAAAAAAGCCCCTGGGTGATTTTCCTGAGCATGGTTGAAAGAGGCATTGCAATTTGGTTTAACAAACTTGATCAAAGTAAAGTACTGCAAAATTTTCTAAACCAAGAAAAGTTAAAAAAACTACAGGTTACTCAGAAGGTTTATATGCAAAACACAAGTTTTGAACATGCAATCTTGCAAGCTTGTAACACTCTGTATTCCAAAACCACACTTGCATCCGTGCATAGCCGTAGTTTGTTGAAAAGGCCGCTGGAATTTTGGTTGTCAGAAACATGTTTCGAAACAATAACCCTATAAGTCTTCTTGAATACTAACGATAAATATAGCCTATGGTTTGTTATCGGTAATAATGCAGTATTTCTTACTATTTTCAAACCTCAACAAATCCTCTAGTCAGTTCTAAGTGGATCTGTAGTTCAACATTATCTGATTCTGAGTCATGACAAAACGAAAATGTAATGCAAGCGCCAATTAGATTAAACAAAAGTTATTTTTTTCGAAACCGGCACAAACGTACTGTAGTTCAGATAGTGAGTTGCCTAATACGGTGTTCTTAGTTCTGAAAAACGCCTAGCCTTGCTCTGAAAGTTCACAATCACTGTCCTAATTCGCCCGATTTTCACAAAGTTTTGCAGCACTAGAGATGCAGCCGCCCTCCTTGATCCCGTGTTAAATACCTGTGATAATCGCTGATGTATTCCAAAAAAGTTGTTGTCTTTTCAAAATCACATTTAAATAACTGCAAAATGAACAGTGCAAAGAAACCGCAAAACCGTAAAGACAGCTATCACTGCGTTGAAACAAAATCTTCCTCCCAAAATGTGTGGTAAAACCTGCAACACTTTGTAGGCCTTAGGAGTCCAGCGACCAGTCTAACCACGATTCTGTAAGTGTCCTTAGAGCTTAGACATTACCGGAGCAGGCGACTGCAAAGTGCAAACAAATTCTGTCGTTGGCAAATGTAGAGAGTACAAAATAAATGGCAAGGAGACTGATACAACGCATAACAACATCTTCTATCATCTTTCAGGGAAGCTTTCTGCAAGAAAAAGTTTTCATTTACCCTTTTAATATTAATAATGTGAAGTTCCTATCAATGAAATTAGGAAGTAAGCCTAAGCCTATGTATAAATGAAATGGAATTTTACGAAGATGTACACAGCATTTTGGAGGAAACCTAGGAAGTTATTTGGCTTGTACCATGGAATTACACCCCAGTACATATCCTATGATCTCTACAAGCTTGTTTGCAAAGATGTGGTGAAATCCGTGTTGTAAAATATACCTGTCAACAAGGTGGGCCTTCTAACAAATCAACCGAAAAATGCAATCATGTATCTTTCCAGGTTCAGCTTGCTTGCTAACTTTTGCATCTTTCAGTACAGCACAGGTCAGAAAATAAATATAACTGAGCTACACTGAAAGCTATTCATCAGTATTCTCCAAACATTGCCCTGAGGAAGCCTACTTGAACAGGTGAGCAAAACGTCGGCTAAATAATAAAAAAGATCGCCAGATGAACGAACGTATCTGCTCGTCCATTTTTTTCAACAACCAAAAGTTCCTTGTTACATCACAATCGGAAATGAAACTTAAAATGTTGCTGTGATATGAAGTGAAAATGAAGTTGGCTTCGATATGTTGGAAAACCCGGTGAGTTAAAATTTGTTTTTGTACTTTTGTTTTCCGCAAAATCAAAATTTTTGTGCAAAGATGAGGACATATACTGTTTAATGTGCAAATTGGTGTAGTGAAGCAATCTCATCGTTTTGGCTTCAAGGATAAGTTTTAAACATGCCTTATAGCGCTGACTATAAGCTAGATAGCTCATCCTGTATTCGGGATATCGTGATAAATAAGTGTAGTTTTGTGAAGATGAGATAAGGAGTGGGGGAACAATCGATGCGAACTTGCGCAATAAAAAAGTGCAGGTACACACAAAAATTTTTCCAGTATCGGTGAATGCATTCATTTTCACTAGAGTGTGAAGAAAGATCTCACAAGCATCTTGTTTACCTACAAACATAGGTGGTTTTTCTAGGAACTGCACGTAAGTCAATGCAATGGTACATGGTGGGTCTTCATAAGGAAAAGTGGCGCTTTGTTCTTGTCTGCATCTGCAAATGTAGATAAATATGTTCGCAAAAATCTGTTCCACAATGCCACTGGTTCTACATGAATCTATGTCGAGAAACATAATGTGCATGGCCTTGCTAGAGTTTGACGTTAGGAACAAAATAGAGTTTAGAAAAATATCTCGTGATCACAAACTTTGCAATGGCAGTCATTCACCCCGTCCCTTGAATATTCAGGCATCAAGCTTAACAGCTTGAGCAACTCACTCACCCGCTCCATTACGGTTTACAACGCACAGAATTTTTTCAGAATTAGTTTCCTGTTTTTGGTCAAAGGAAAGTCCAGTCTCAGCTGCAAAGAAAACCAGTGTTTATGCTATGAGCAAGTCCATCTATTTTCACCCTCACCGAAAAGCAATTTCATTTGCACTTACACATTAGCTTCAATTTCTTACAAAGCTTGAGTTGAAGAGCAAAATAATGTAATTCATGTAAAAAAAAACTAGGAATACCTAATGTGCTTTATAATATTTAGCATAGCATTTTACTGCAATTTACGAATGTTTTTATGCAATATGTTGATGTTGCATCATTTTTCTTCGAACTCAATCGTGCATTTTTAGTTTCTTGCCCTGAGCCGATGTGTGACGTAGAGATTCAGCTTCAAACTTAAAATGTTAAAAAAGGCCATGTTATGTTACAAGTCAAGACATAAAAAACTTCGCGAGTGGCAGCTACTTGATGAAATTCAACACTGAGAGCAGAAATTTGAAAGCGTGTTTCAAAATTATTCTTTGTCTCGGATTTCTAAAGTTCACCGTACGATTTCCTGGCATTGCCTGCAGGCCGTTACACCACTGATTCGTATTTTATGAAATACTGGGAAGAATATTACGCAAAACGGTGAGGTAGCAAATGAACTGCTGCAGAGCGTTGTTGTGTTCGACGCTCTTGTGCGCCAGCTTGCGTTGTTTGAAGAACGTGTCCAGACCACTCGTAGGTAGCAGAGGAGTGATGATGCGTTGAAACAGACGCGCTGTCAACGGATTCGTCTGAATCACGTAACGAAAGTGTCGCAGCAAAAGTAGACTCGACCAAGGTTAGTTGATCATCCTATTTTTTCTTTCAGGTTTCAACGGCTTTCCTTTCCACTTCGGCAGAAAAATGGCCTAGACAAGCAGTCGAGTGAAAGGAGCTTACACGTCTGCACACAAGCACATGAGGTAAATAAATGAATCCCCCATGGGACAATGGACTTGAAATTTGTCGCGTGGTTAGTAATTTCACGTCAATAACAGTGATTTTCCGATGCTGAATACCATTATTATATGACGACAGAGCATAAAAGCATTAGACGTAAAGGTTCAGTGCCATGGCCTGATGATAAGATGCCTCGGGAAACATAGGCGTAGCCAGAGGGGTGTCAGTGGACCATGGACCCCCACATTTTTAGTATATCTAGTATTTTGCGCTTTGAGAAGCTGTGTCCCAAGCAAAACTACTGTTGTTCGCCTAAAGCCAAACAATTCCCAAAAAAAATTTTGGTCTGCCTTCGCCACTGTCGGGAAATAAGGTTGTATGGTCCTTTATTGGATGACAAACAAAAAAGGGTCACCCAAACTCCATTGGCCGCCCTTGTTGGAAGTTTAGGGAGTTTTAGCCACGGCTCTGTAGAAACTAAACATTAGACTTACACATGATATAATGTAATTCGTATTGCTGGTTACGTGGGAGTACCACTGGGTGAGATGGATTAGACAAAAGCGTCCCATGGACAAGCCTGATGATCTGAAACAGACTGAGGATGAGTGTTATCCGTATTCATAGTTACGGGAAATACTGTTCAGTGCTCTTGGCCATGAATGTGTTGTGGAACTAGTTCAAAGCATGACGCTGCCCACCATAATTTTTACAGGGGCTTTTAAGTTTTATTGTTACCTCTGCTGATTTTCTGCTAACTATCGCTTTTACTGCGTATGCATCCATTGCAGAAACCAGTTTTTTCTGCGTCAAAAATGGACCGCTTCCGATCATTGCGAGGGAATGGTACAGAGTCTATGAGACGAGCCAGTTTCTCAGGCTCTGAAGCTCCTCGGGACCTTGATATGCGGCGGCGTCCGTCTCTCCCGGTGAGGGTGGAGCTAAATCATTTGTTTTTTCCTGTTTGTCCATAGTGATATACTGAGTATGACAAACAAGAATCGTTCGAGAACGTTGCATACCAAATTCTCTGGCTCTGGTTTTCGAAATATGTATTTAAAATTGTGGGCTGCGATGCCTGTGACCCTTTTAATGGCTCCAATAAGAAACGTGGTGTACTATGCTATCAATGAAAAACCAATACTGTCTGTCTGATATCATCTAGGCTGTGACCTGCTTGCATGAAATTCTTGTCGCTTGTGTTTTCAATACTTTTGAGAGACTTGCATTTGTTGCCCATGAGTTAAAAAGATCAACAAAGGTTTTTAAAGTGCTTAAATGAAGACGGCTTTTTAAAGTGAGGTAAGAAACATGCAATGCAAATTTCCAAAAACGACAATTGCATTTAACTTACATAATCAAGTTTCTGGCAAAACAGTTTAAACGGGTGGCCTACCCTTTGCACAGCTGCGCAGTGAGTGGTTGCACATGAACGGCTATAAAGTATCAATATATTGTTTTGCGTTTATTAATAATTTCACATTTTGTTTTTTCACCAAATAAGAACAAACGAGAAAAGAGCGAAATTAAAACTACGAAACTTCAAACAACAGAATCCTTTATTATAAATACAATTTTTATTTTACCGAGTTCCTGAGATTTTGTGTTATGAACTTCATTCAATGGAGAATGTGTCCAACAGTTGATTGCAAGTTAAGATGAATTTTTTAGATATTGCACTATGTATGTCATTTCAACTAGGTGCAACTGGTCACAACAACAGCCATTAAGGAAATTAAAAGTTTGCCTCCAGACTGTGAAAACAGCAAACGCTTAACTTCCCTCTCGTTTCTACTCAGGACCATAACCAGGGGGCGCAGGGGGGAGAAGCCCCCCTGCAAAATTCTCGCCACTCCTGGAAAAATTTGTTGGACGTAGCTTGAAACTATTGGACATAGTTAAAAAAAATTGGGCCCTTCTCAGAAATTCTTCGCCCCGCCTGTTGTCCCAAGCTGGGTACGGGCCTATTTCTATTTCGCTCCTCCCACAGATCTTCAGCGCTTATGGCTTTTCTTTGATCATCAACTAAGTTCAGAAATGACTAAATACGCTTTTCGGCACATGTGTGTAGTGTTGCCGCATCCATAAAGTTTTTAACGTTTTCCACGGATGTATTGCAATAACCATTATTCGTGATTTTCTTATTTTGTAGCTGGGGTACTGTCATATTACTTAAAGTTAGAACGGGTTAAAAACCGATTAAAATCGAATTTCAAACAACTTTTGCTGCCAATCTGTAAAGATTGCATGGTCAAACGAAGCCTGTCTGATACTCATCCTCAACTCTCAGTACAATGCTTATGAGGCCAAAGCACTACTGGAGCTATGTTTCGTGGTTTGTTTTTATCAAAACCAAAATTAATCTACTTTGAGCATGCGTTTATTGTTTTAGGATTTATTTTAAACCTAATTTAACTATAACTAAAAATTTTGAAGTTGCATTTGGAGCAGTTTGTTTGCGCATTGATTGACTGGTAGCCTTTTTGTTTCAGTTGAAAATGAAAAAAATGACGTTTGTAAAATTTGCTAAAGTGGACAAAAATAGCTAATGAGCATTCCAAGAAAAATTCATCACATTTTCTTTCAACTCCCCATCATTTCCAAAATCTGTAGTTTTCATTATAATATTGCTTTTTTCTCAAGCGCCTATCAGTTAACATCATAATTCACGTGTGCTTGTCGGCCGCCAAGAGCCTGCTTGCAAGAAAACAGCAGCAAATCTACATGTAATGCAATACACATCAATACGAATTCACCTATCTTTGATAGAAATTCTAAAGATTTTGTGCAATGATTTTTAGTAATGACTTAAAGTACTAAAAATATGCATTTTTCATCTTCGGTCAATTCATGCTTAGACTTTTCTAACAGTTTGATTTTTCATTAGTAGTATGCTAGGGCTAAATCTGCCGTCGTGCAAAAATGACCTAATTTTTTGATCAGCATTTGAAAACACTCTTGAAAATACTTTTAACAACAGGTACGTTAAATATCCGAAAAGAAACGTATTTATCCTATTCTTGGAGTGCTACGAGGTCGTTATACAGTATCAGCGTCGGGAGGGAAAGTGCATTAACAATGCTTATTTTGTGGTTTGAGAAACACGTTACAAGAAAGTTTCAGTATTTCACTTTGCTCTTCTATTTTTGTTTTAAGAGATGAAAGAATAGTTTTAAAACATTTGCAGGTGAATCTGTTTGAGAAAAAGGATGATTCTCGGAAGCTGCATACCAGTTCAGCCTGCATTAGTTTAATAAAAGACTTTCATACAGCAAAACTGATACAAAACAATTCTACCAAGACAAAAAGAAAACAAGAATTTGACCCGTAAGAAAACTTTATTTATTTGTAAAGCGAGAAATTTTGCTTTTATTTTATCGCTATTTTCACATTTTTTAGTGATCTACTTGACTTGTACATTTTTACTCACGTTTCGCAGCTTGTTCTCAAATATGGGGTTCTCTTCAGAAGCAAAAAGAGTTGGACACCCAGCGAGGAACGCTATAAAATTCTTGATTGGTTATGTAAGCAAGCTTGCGGCATCCTTCGATATTGTTGTAAACATTTAAAAAATGTAACGAAAAAAGCTATCTTTGCATTTCAAAGATAAATTTGTAGGGTTCACGTATAACGCTAACTAATGATTGACAAATTTCATGGGGGTTAGTGGCAGTGGTGGAAGTAGAATAATTTTTTTACCGGAACGATCCAGTATTTGTCAATACCCTCCCAAAATTTCAGTCATAAATGTCAATAAGCAATCAAGAGCAGGTCTACTTTTGGCCCACCCTGTATCGTACATTTTAAAAATACAAAACACGTACGGTACATTCTGAAAACCACCATCTCAAAATCAACCAAAAAGCGTTAGGCTATAGGCTACTTACGGCAACTTGCACTATCTCCGAAAGTGGTTCAG
>JGI24022J15233_10007488_pt1 | contig 12036 bp, 7 predicted proteins | sample Ectturendosymbi2_FD_15233 | JGI IMG/M metagenome (IMG submission 15233)
GCGAGTCGACAACGCCTTCGAAATGTGAAGAATGATTTTGCGATTACGATTTCAAGGCTTTGGGTTGTGTAAGGTTGAAGGAATGAAATGAACACCGGTGCAGGGGAAGCTGGGGTAAAAAAATAGTGAAATGCGAGTCATAAACACCAGCTTGAAGCGCAGCGCCAAAACTTTGACGAAGACCCTCCCAAGCAGTGGTTCCCAAGCTTTTTTGTCCGGGGAACACTGCAAGGTTATTTTAAGTGGACAAGGAACCCCCGCCAGATCTGCCAAGTAAACATGAACGCTTTTTTTCACCCGAATTGCCGTTATTAAGGTTTCGTACTGAAAACAAAATTATGCACAATAAAAGTAACCATAAAGCAAGCTAGATCAAGCGATATAGCGGTTGCCACACGCCCAAAGGGTTAAAGGACATATCAGCAGTTTTTTCTTCAAACTGGAAAGTATAGCTCGTGGAACCCTTTAGATTTGTCTATGGAACCCTAGGGCGTTCATGTGATGCTTTCAAGGCCGGTGAAGTTGAAAGGCCTTTGACTTGTTATGACTGTTAGAAAGTCGGACTTAATTTTATCCAACGCTTCCAGTAATGCTGCAGGAAATATTTTTTGCATAAACATCCTTCACACATACAGTATTTGGTGCAAAACCAGTATTTTAAGGTATGTAATTTTGTTTCAAGATAGTCTTTTTCGGGAGTCACAACAACACCTTATTTACCACCAAATACAAGAAAAAGGCTTGCATATGTTTTGTTTAGCCTCTGAACCATTGTTTGCTTTTTGATGCTCGTTGATGCAGCTTAACTACAAACTTGGAATGGTAGCACTGCGGTTTTCCACACTCGTTTCCTTTACCAGTGCTCAAGTAACCTTGCAGACGCACAATATCGGATACAGAACGACAAGTAACTCAGCAAACGCTACTTGCCCGGATAAATCGATGCACATTCTTAAAAGATTAAGTTAAATCTTTTTATATTGTGCTTTGCTTAAACAACTTTGAAAAATTCATTCACACAGTACACAGTTACCCTTCCGTTTATGACATTCACAACTTTGGGGAAGCTGTTAAACACACTAACTGTACTACTGGAATGGCAACTCGTAGTATGCACTAAAAATCTACTAATTGTTCAATACGACGGTCAGTTGCAGAAAGCACTCTTCAATCAGCCAAGAGGTTTACCAAACATTATTACGTAACACAGGCGGTTGATTATGCAGAGCGGATGAAAGCGATAACGGAGTGCCCAATATATTTACTTTTAGCACAAACTAGTGATTTGCCACTTACGTTAGCCACTAACCAACACACGGTCGTCGGCCGATGCTGATGTTAATATTTATAATAATTTATGTCGTGTTTTGGGTGAGCGCGGTTGGGAAGAGGAAATAGTCACCTTTGCGACATTTGCCAAAATAATTTTGCGCGTGGCCTCCGCCGAAACCATGTTTTGAAAAGATAATTCCCAACCACGCACGACAAACAGCAGCATACTCTTCAGCGGGCCAGCTGTCGACGGAACGAACAAAGTCAACAGACAATACAATCTTTTCTTCTATCTCGTAATAGTTTTTTTCGCTTTGCGCTGAGTGTTACAACGGCAAGCGAAAGCGTATCATCATCACCCTACGACTGCGTCATGCTGTGCTTGCTACCAGTTATGTCTAACATCTTTGGTCTGGCTGTTCCTGGTAAAGCTTTGAGTCAATCGCTTCAGTCCAAGAGTTTTGGGCGTTGTTTATGAAAAACCCTGGTTGTAGCCGAAGCTAAGGAAGAGGGTATGCAAGGAGCTCTCGATTTTGGCATTCGTTGCAACGCATTGAGGTGGTCGGAGTATATGAAATAACACCTTTGTAGTAAACAATGCCATACGGGCAGCTGTACGCAGATAGGTGACCGCGTATGTATGAATAGCGGATGAACTGTGTATTTAACCCTGTTATGTACCACTTTTCTCGCGATGGAAGGACAAAGATTAGTGACCTGTCGAATTTGCTTTCAGTTTAATAGGCAAGTTTTTAATTTCGAGGACAAAACCAATGGCCCCTGGAGGTTTTTTAGAAGTGGTCATCATTCATATCCCTTATGCTGTCGCTGTCAAACCAGTTGACAGGTTTCTTTGTTTTCAGTGCGTTTCGCCTCGATTATGATGAAAATGCGCAGTTTGAAAAATGACAGAAAATTAAAATTTGAAAGGTACCCTGAAGAAGAACACCTGCGCTCCCCTGAGCGTCGTGTGTGATGCGAACGTAAAATGCCTTGCAAGTTTCAAACTAGTTATTATTACGCAGTAATTCAAGAGCACTTACAACGTGTCGCTGGCCGTGACTGATGCGCAGGCAGGAAACCTCACATTCCGTAACGTTGCTATTACGTGGTATGTGATGAATTAACCGCACACGTTGTTAAGTGTTATGACAGAGCGGAATTTAAGAACTGGTTTCACTGCGTTTTAATCTTAGTTATCAAACGAAATCAAGTGTTTTGTGTTTGCGACAATTACTTTGGAACAGGCAACAGGAAAACAAAAGAATAAGAGAGCAATAAAATGCATATTTGGCCGCCCAACCAACGGTCAGAGTGTGTTTTGGCGCAATTCATTTCGGAGCCATCTACAACAGAAACGAAAGCAGCCGCCAGTGGATTGCACATTTTGGTTTATCGTCTTGCAACACAGCGCACTTTAGCAAAGTGTACTTATTTCTTTGTTTCGCTCATCATTGACGTTTGTGAGTTGTCAGTGAAAAGAGTTGCCTTCATGAACTGAATAGTTCATTGGTTTTCGAAATGAGTGTATTTCATACCAGGCTGCAGCCAGGTGTTGGCGGCAAATTAGGCAATTGCCCCAGACTGTTTGGTTGAAAATATATACTCAAACATGATTTTCTGCATTTCATGTCAATTTTCCCTATCAATTAATTCTGGCGTCTTTATAGGCCTTTATATCTACCATAAAGTAATCCATCTTAATTCTCCCATAAATTAATTCCTCTTAATTAACTTCAAATATTTAGTGGTTCATCCATTCAATGCGCGAAATGGATGAACCAACTTTCATATAAACTTGCAAATGGTTTTAAACGACATGTGAACTCAGGAAATTAAAAACAATGCGTAAAAATATCAAAATGTCAATTTTTAGCAAACATTTTAGCTGCTGACTTTTCCTCCCGCACTGCGGCTGACTGTGGCTTCGGCAACTGCTTCAAGTCATGAACTTCAAGTGTGATTTGGGCGGGTTCAAAGGAAGTTGTTCAAGGCGCACCAATTGTATGTTGCTGGATCTGCTGCGAACAGCAGGCGAGGTTGCAGATCTGTCTGTGCTTCTCGACCAGGCAAGTGTCTTAACGCTTTGATCTGTGGTGGTTTCAGTCAACTCTTACATGGCGCAGTAAAAACGCGTGTTGCCCTACCGAGGTCTTCTCTTGAATTCGAAGTCATGCCACGTTGAACTGAGATTTGATTCACCCGCTCAGCACGTCATGATTGTAAAGCTACCAGCACGGCACAGTTCAATGTGCAGGAAAGGCCCAGTGCTGACATGCAGCGAGACGAAACAGGTTTTTCTGCATCGGTCAGCAGTTTAGAAGTATCGTTATGCCTTTTGATCCACTTCAGTGGGCAATATTATTAACGCCAAAGGTCAGGGTATCCGGACGAGCGTCACTTGTAGTCTGTCTATGGTGAAGTTGACCTGAAAACATGTCACAATCCTGCAGCACTGGGAGTGTGCAATTGTGAACGGTTGACCACTGTTTTTTCATATATTGCGCAGTGGTGAACTTCACATTGAGCGCCATCAGTGAAACTTGTGTGGTTGGTGTGCAGTAACAGGAGCGTATCCAGAAGCACTTGAGCGAAAAGAAGCTAAAACGACTTTGTACAGGGCGAGACAACCGATCAGGTGAGCTGAAAAAGTCGTGGAAGATTGCGATGGCGGGGAAGTCTGAAAAAGGTTACAGAATGAAAAAAATTCTTAGAATATAAAAACAATCGAATGTAACAACCCACACGAGGGGGAAGACTTCTGGTTAAAGGAGTCGATAGTTATGCTGTATCCACGATCATTGCAGTTTAAGGGATACTGAGGAACAGTTTCTTGAAGGTTTGACCCTGGTGACCGTTGATACATTTTGAGAGACCGTAACTACTGTAACCGAATACGGAGATGATCATGAAATGAGGTTTTAGTGTATTTTCGTGGCGGTCGTAAAGCGAGATTCTACTGTATTTTTAGAGACCTTTGGCAAAATTTGAGAGACCGTTTCTATCCCTCAAAACACCTTACAAAAACACTGCTGATGATGTTGGTGTTGTGAAAGTAGTTTGTCAAACATTATATGTTTACCGCACACAGTTTTAAAAGAACGCCGTTTTCAAACTACACCACGTACGGGTCGATGTGAGCTTCTGACGTGAGCAATAACAACACACGTGATTGTTATTTTACGTTCAACGCTGGCAATTGTCAGTTTTTGGGAACAGAATCGCATCGGTGCATTAGCCGTGGGCCCCACATCCCACCAGCATAGAATTTCTTTCGAATGCTCTGAAACATTTTAAAACTTGGTAACATTTCGAAACTGTCGATTAGATGGGCGTTTAGTGGTATTTTTTAGTTTTTCCTGTGAGCTAAATTATTTTTACCTCCCAAATGTTTTGCTTCGACTGTGCCGCCGACGGCATCGTGATTGTGGAGGAGCATCAAGCTGCAGAAACGCTGAGTGTGGGTTGAAGAATGGCACTGTCTTGCAGTTCAAAGTGCCGCGGACGCCTGTGAGCAGTGGCGTAACTTACAGAGGGCAGGGGTTAGAACTGCCCCCCTGACAAGCTCAATATAAAAAACGGGCCCCCACACAGCAGATATTTCGGTATTTAGCATTCTTTTAGTTTTCAGTAGATTGTTTCTTTTTTTGCGTTTTTCGCAGTGTTTTCCAGTAATTACGGGTTTTAGTATGGACATCCACATCCGGATTCACAATCATTTCTCAACTCTTTTTCTGAGTGTTGGCTAGTGGGCCCCCTTCAGCTAAGTTTTCCCACCTTGGCTCAAACCTGTAGTTACGCCACTGCTTGTGGGAATAAAAGTTAGCACTTGTTCGTGCCCAAGAACATACCTGACGTTATCAGACACCAAACAGTCGACAATGGAGGAATGAAATTCTTGCAACCACTGCAGGGTTGGTGCGAGCAGGGAATTGTACGGAGCATTGTGGCCAAAAGCCGGTACACATCTTCACAAGACGCAAGGGCCAGAGAAGTAGCCATGGAGGTACACTGTCGCTTATCAAGCATCGAATGGCTGGCTTCCTGTCCTTCCTCAGTTCATATCGCATTCCACCACCTGCGACAACAGCAACTGATAGAATCGAAATTGGAGTAACCCGCGTACAGGTACCGGGTAAACGAAACGGTGTAACGTTTGACAATGCTGCTGCCAACTATTGCGCGGCATTTAGTGTGGCTTGGGCGGAGGAAGCAGACACACAAGACAGGCTTTTTTGTTACATGGGCTGAAATACAGTTGCAGCCGGTGGAGTACCGCGAGATTGATAGCGTCAGTAGTTTTGCAGTACCTACCGGAAAAAAGTATTTCACAACAAACATCAGTCACTGTATTGTTTGACAGAGTTTATATTTGGGAAACGAAGACTATGTTCTAGGTTCTTATTCAAGTAACATCCTTTGCAGGATTATGTAGCATTTATTTACGTTGGTCTTTGCGCAAAAATTATATAGGGGTACTGTCCGGCTGGAAACATATGCTCAATATCACACTTGAGCAAGAAAACGACAATCATCGTCGATTGCCTCTGGGTGAAAGAACGCAACAAAATACTGAACGTGTGCACTGCCCAACTGTAATTTGTGAAGCGCACTTGCTCGTTGGCGCCCATCTATCAGTGACGTGTCACGCGCTTTGCAAACTTCCCATACGGGCTTGTGGGTGGCGTTTGAACTGGGAAGAGTCCTGGAAATTTCCCTGCGCGTGTTGATGTCTGCAATGCATCTGCTGCAAAGACCACGTGATCAGTAATGGTCAAAGTATGTGACACTTGCACCTGTGTAAGGCCGCTGCTGTTTTTTCCGCTGGCATTGCAAGCGACTTGCAAATATTGTTAAAAGACTTTGCTCAGCTAAATTTGATTCTGACGGACCCAGCAATAGAAGGACAGCATTGTTTGTTGCCATTCAGCATAAGCGCAAAGTCCGCTTTGCATTTGTCAGCAGTCTAGTGTAACTAACAATAGCTGGAGCTATCGCAGAACAAATGTATTTTTGTAACCTGAATGGGTATCACCAGTCACAAACGCAGTTTGCTTGCCACGGTGTTTTTGACGGTACTCCTGGTTGCTTTACATTGCCGTGTTCTCACAAAGCATAGAAAGCTCACTGCTACAAGTAAATGATGGGCAAACTTGCAATCGCTACAGTGGGCCGCCAACGCTATCGGGCACTATACTGTTACGCTGCTAGACCAGGAGCGCTTTTTTCATGCCTTTTAAAAAAGACATTTTGTCGTGCCTGGTCATGAACGACTGAAAAAAGGTCCTGTTAAATCTGTGAGCGAGTTCCCTTGTATTCTAAGCGCTTTTTACCCAGAATTTTGCTGCTGCAAGTTCACTCCGGGTCAATCTCATTGTTTTTCTCCACATGCGTTTTTTGTCGGCGTAGGGTAGTAACCACGTTCGCCGTAGGAAAACCATTTTTAGACAAAGGGTCATTGTCTTTTCATTACTGTAGTAAATTATTCGCGTTGCAGCTCTTCAATCATAGCGATATGTTCTTGCAAAACGACGCCCGTTCATGCATGGGCATCACATGCGAGCAGGGGCAGATCCAGTAAATAGGGTTAGGGGGGGCGATTTGAGTAATATTTGGTTGTCAAGTCCCATAACAGCTACGGTACTCCAAGAGAGATGAAGTAAACTTCACAAAACTGCTGTGACAAAGCAATGGACGACGAAATGGCTTTATATCGCGAATGTTGTTTTCCGAATTGTATAAAATTATGGTGAATAAAGTTACTTTCATAGGTTTTAGGGGTGGCGACGTCCCAATCGCCCCCTCCTGAATCCGCCTCTGCATGCGAGTGCCAAGTCGGGGCAATCACCCCGGAAGCAAAATCTCGGGAGTGCATAACAGTGTTGCCAACCTTGCGGTTTTCCCGCGAATTTGGGCTTGTTTTTTTTGTGGAGTTGCGGGTTTTTTGAAGACTTGCAGGTTGCTTGTTTTTGGGCTTGTTTTAATTGAAATTTCCTTGTTTTTTGGGCTTGTTTTTTGCAGATTTCTGCTTTGCGGATTGTTTTTTTTTTCAAATTTTTATGGCATTTTTACTGTTGCAATTTACTGCGAAAGGCATATTGGGCGTGTTTTTGTGAAAATATGTTCATTTTGGGCTTGTTTTTTCGGATTTGCAACCATGATTTTTTATTTGATTTTCTTGCTGATTTTTCGTTTGGTTGAATTTTCCTGCCAACGCATTTTGGGCTTGTTTTTCGGTTAAACTACCGATTTTTGGCTTGTTTCTCAAATTTACTTGCTTGTTTTTGCAAAATGACCTGCATCACTGGTGCACAATTTTGAAAAAAAACAACAGCAGTTGCGACAAACCTCAGCTTTGCCTGTTTTCAATGCATCTTCCTCTGTTTGCAAAAAATCGCCGTTCGGTCGCTGAACAAAATAGGCCTACTTTTTCTTGAAGGGGTTCCAGTATTGGGCTAACAGCTGAGAGAGCGTCAAGCCATGACACGCAAAACTTGCATTGCTTCTGGTATCGGTAACACTTGCCTTGTCGCTCCTGCCATGTTATCTCCCCGACCTCCGGTAGACAAGGTTTAATTCCTTGACCTGGTTTTGAAACTACGCTTTGTCGTTTGCAGCCTATTCACCAATAAACCGACTCGTGGAAGACGAATGGGATGAACAAAATAACGCTTGCTGGAAAGCAAAAGCACTGGAATGACAAGGGATTTGATCCACTGTGGGAAAAAAATCAGTAAGCCGATCACTCGGCCTAACTGCTTTTATTCAAAGCGAAATTACAGCCGCATTCTTACGCTTCTTCCTTTCGAGTGGGGTGCGGCAGCCTTGCGTGCTGCATCGCACGTGACACGTCAGATCGATTGGGAGGCAGTATCTTTCTGAACGCTAAGAACGCAATATTTTTCAACTGTCAGTCTAGTTAACCGCGTTTGTTTTTAGTGCTCCTCGGGTTTGAACGGTTGGTTGTTGCACTTGCAGTCACACTGCGTTGCCAAGAAGTTCGAAACTAGGTTACCAACACGTTCTACCGACGGTTTTAAGTAGCAATAGAGTTCACCCGCCGAGATTACTTTGTTACTACTTGTTCACCTTGCTGTTATCGTGTTCCTCTCTGATACACGTTAGATATACTGTGTTGTTAGGAGTTTGTTGACATTTGCCCTTCTAAATTCCCGTTCTGTTTGTGATGTTGTTGGGAGTTGGTTTATTTAAACGTATTCTGAAAATGAAATGAACTACACCGGTGCGGTCCGACTACAGACCCGCGGGCCACATGTGGCCCGCCACAGCGTTTCCAGTGGCTCGCGGAAGCATTCAGGAAAAATCTTCAAATCTGAAATTTCTTGGAAAGCGTGTGAGGTTTCGTTTGTCTCGCTGCAATGCTTGCGCTGGATAAAGTGCATTTGCACAAGAACAATGAATGCTTCCTTTTCTGTGTAGCATTTTTTTATTTATTTATTTTACGATCAACTTAGAAGATACTGCCCGACGCTAACCCTCCGCTGGGACACCTGCCGGGATAACCACTGTGTTTTTTCAGCGCCTCGGGGTTCGTTGTCTTGAAGAGCACATCTGGCGCAATGAACTCAGTATCGTCAAATAAATCTGTCTATCTATCCGCTAAACGCGGCCTTCTCGAAGTGGCCCTCAAGGAAATTTAATTGCCCATTCTTACCAGTAGGTGATTTTAGTTAGAACCAGCATAACATCATTTAATGAAAATGTGCAATACCAACCGTGTAAGAGACTTTAGAGAGCTTCTGGAAATTTGTCGGCGAAGATGGATTTCTCAAACTGAAAGATTTCGCAATGAAAATACACTGGATGTTTCGCAACACATACGTGTGTGAGAGCATATTTTCTACGATGAAGCATGTCAAATCTAAAAACAGAAACCGAATGGCAGACGAAACACTGAACGATAGTCTTCGACTTGCAGCACTAACGCTATGGTATTGATAAAGGAACGATGGTGTCACAAAAGCCTCACCCACAAGCATCCCACGCATAGAGATTTGTAATAAATTGCTATTTGTTGTTACTTGCTATTGTGTAATAATTTCAATGACACAGTCACTAATCTTCTCTTTTTTAGTTTCAAATGTAGTCAAGCTGTTGTTTTATACATGATTTTATCGGGAGTGGCCCGCGAGTTGTCACGTTTTTGTACAATGGCCCGTAGGTCAAAAGTAGTTGGATCACGCTGTTCTAGGCAACAGCGGCAGGCACTGCTTTGGCTGTAATTTACAGCAGTGTGGTTCAACTACAGGCCGGCAGGCCAAATGTGACCCGCGGATAGAAATTTTAAGGCCCGCGAGCTCCCTCACTATTGTTTCCAGTGTGTATGTTACAGTAGGTATTTTTAATTAGAAAAAGCATAACATCTTAAAAGTGTACAACATTATCGGCGTAAGACTAGAACTGTAGGAAGATTCTGGAAATTAGTCAGCAAATATAGGCTTCCCAAAGAGAAAGATTTCGCATGCAAAATGCACTCGATGTTTGGAGCACAGTTTCTGCCATGAAGCAAGTCAAATCTAAAAGCAGAAATCGAATTGCACACGAAACACTGGACAATAGACTCAGACTTGCTACAACTAACATATTGGGTCTGATGTAGGAACGACAGTTTCAGAGCAGCCACGACCACAGGCATAGACGTAGCCAGAGGGGCCAAAGGAGCAATGGCCTACCAGGCCCGTAACCAGCTTTGGACACCAGGGGTGGCGAAGAATATTCTGAAAGGGGCCCAAGTTTTTTCAACTACCTCCAATAGTTTTAAACTATGCCCAACACGTTTTTCCAGGGGAGAAGAAAAATTTTGCAGGGGGGCGAAGCCCCACGCGCCCCTGTGGTTACGGACCTGTGGCCCACCCCAAATTTCTAGCATATCGTGTCGTTTTGTGCTTGGAAAGGCGATGTCTCAAATCAAATGCTGTTGCTCGCTCAAAGTCAGAAAATTTGGCACCTACTAAAGGTTTTTAGGTGGCTATGCCACTTACAACAGGCATCGCAATGATAGACATTTGTGATAAATTGCTATTTACTGTTGCGTAATAATTTCAATAACGCACTCACTTCTCTTCCATTTTCAATTTTAAATCTTGTAAATCTGTTGTTTTGCACATCATTTTGTTGGAAGTGGCCCGCAAGTTTTCACGTTTTTGTAAAATGGCCCGCAAGTCAAACCTAGTTGGACTACGCTGAGCAACGTGATATACAAAAAAACGAAGGGACATGCTAGCCTGTAGTACCGGATTAACAATAATAGCAAATGTGTAAGAATTACTACTGGCCCCGCGCTTTGGGGGCCCCGCGGTCCTTTGTGTTAAATTTGTTTTTTTATTTCATGCAAGGGTGGATATTAGAACTCAGATGCCAGAGGCAAACTCTCAGAAAGGGGGTCCTAAATTTTGCTAAGCTATACAGAAACTTCATTCACTGAAAGCAAGTTAAATTTTTGTTTTTGTCTGGGAATTTGCTTCTGCGTGAAAGTTAATTTCACACTGTAATTTGATTGAAATCACTTGCTTTTTAATTGTTCCTTGTCTGCACTTTGAANTTGTTGAGGGGCCCCTTTTGGCACATTTGCGCATAGTTCTTGCCTTATTTTGACCACCATATGACTTGCTTCAAAGGTTAAATGTTATTAAAAGTGGCTCTAAAATGATAAATAATNTTTTTAACAAAACAATGCAAAAACAAAGTGCAAAACTCTCAAAAGGGATCCCGAGACGACCGCATCTTTCGCTTCTCCTAATATCCACCCNTGATTATAGGCNTATGTGTAACATTTTTTCAGTGCAAAAAGTAACTATTTTGCTAAATTTGTCATAGGCAATTAAGCGAAATTTTTTAATTGAATTTTTTCACTTTAGACTACCGTGATTTGAAAACTAAACTATTTTGCAGTTATTTGCGAAAGTATGGGACCACTCAAGCAATGAGGCCAAATAGCAGTAATTTCCAGATATTGCTTGTTTGTATTGTTTGAACAGCAGGTTTACTGCTTCTGACAATCGACCTCGACGTTTATACTTAGAATACGCTGTCTAGATATAGCAATGATCACATTTGTTGACGAGTCTCAAGGCACTAATTTCTGTTTCTATACTGTACTTGTGAGCTGCACAGTAAGATATTTCTTCTTGGTAAAAAGATACGTACATACCTTTTGCTAACAAAGATATGTAAGACATGATGTCCACCAGTTGGCAGTTGCTATTTAAGACCAGGTTTTCTGCACGAACGAACTTCAGTATGTTCAATGGTAGTCACGTGCATGCGCGCGGAATTTATAATTTAACAGTAGTTCCCTTGTTCAAGTGCATATTTAGGTTAGGGCCCATGCAGTAATTACGCAACACGTCCCGCACTACCTTAATCGGGCGCTGTGCTAGAGAGTAAAGAAACTCTACCCACTGCATTTTCCTGAAGCTGTGGAAGTCAACTGAAGCTGATTTTGCAGTCCTTGCTGTCGATCTGCGTTGATGATGTTGCACACATTTCATTTTCCTTACTGCCACTGTGTCGGCGCACTCAGTTAACTGCTCCAGCTGTGGCTCGCGTACAAAGAAATTCCACCTACTGCATTTTCCTGAAGCTGCATGAGGATTGAGAAAGTCAATACAGTATCAACTGAAACAGGACTGCTTGCTCCTGACTGTGACGTCACTGATTCAATTGTGGTAGTCCGGTAACAAGGCTGCAGCAATGACTGGAAAAACTTCATCATTTGCTGTTGATGAGTCGAGGAGAGTGTTC
>JGI24022J15233_10007489_pt1 | contig 12035 bp, 9 predicted proteins | sample Ectturendosymbi2_FD_15233 | JGI IMG/M metagenome (IMG submission 15233)
TGGGGGGGGGGAATACTTTGACTTGAAAGTGAGAAACAGTATTTTGTTTGGGACACCGCCTCACAAAGCACAAAACAACAAGATGTTCGAAATTAGGGAGTATGGCCCCCTTGCCCACCCCTGGGTACGCCTTTGTTTCGTTGGGAAATTCAGTGGATTACTCTTTGAGTTTTCCGAGTTTTTTGAAAGCAGTAACTCCTTTCGATATACATTTGTTGGATCAAGTCGACTTTTCAACGATGTTTAAATCTTCCAGCCGCACATTGAAAGGAGCAAACATCTGCACGGAGAACTTTGCAAAAACAATGCTCAATTTTTTTTTGCGGGAGTTTCGACGGGTGTTTGGTCGGGAACGGAAACCACAGCTGTTCGAAAGCGCATTTATTTGGAAGAGACAAGACGTTTTGCCAAACGTTCTGTCTGTTCATGAAGAGCCAAATCCGTTTTGTCCAACAGCTCTTCACTTATTGCCGCGAATTGCTAGAAAGTCAACTTTGCCGAGGTTTTCAGAAATGTTGATGTAATTTTACCAGTGCCTTCGACTTTCGTGGCAATTATCTGGAATAGGCAAAAAATTCGTTTTTCAAATTTTGCTATAAGTTAGGTTTGTTGCAGCAGGCAAATTAAACTGCCATTTTGAAATATTTGAACGGTGAATTTCCGAAGCGCACAAGCAACGAATGCGCGTATGCCAGGTTTCGTTTTGTGTCATTCTCTTCTTCCAACTAAACGCTGACAAGAATTTTCAGTAAATCTCAAACCCTTTGGTTCAAAACAAGTCGTGACCCCGACGTAGTTCTACTTGTTCAGCATATTCTAGCATATGCTGTCGCGTTTGCACATCGCTCCTATTTCGAAACTTTCCACCAAAATGCTTGCCATTTCACACAAGCTGGCTAAATTACCTCAATGTGTTGAGTTTTTTGTACAGACGGGGTTGGATTTCCAAATGAGGGCCAGGTTTAAGCTGCAGATATTTTTTTTATGCGACACCTAAACTTGGAACGTTTAACAACAGGGGAGTTTAAACTTCAGTAGTAAAGTTCAGCAGTGAAATTATTTTAGATTTGGCTCACTCTTTTATGTTTTCATATCATACGAACCTATCTCTAAGCCCGCCTGCTTTAATACACATAATTTGCCTTTGAAATATATTTTTAATTCGAAAAACACCAGTCGATCCTGTTCATTACTTTTTCTTTGACATAACAACAACCCAGATAAAGTTTTGCAAAGTAGGTAGCAAAATCTATTTCAAGCAAAGTTTCCGTCCTTTGTTTGAAAAAAGTATAGACACTGAAAAAAATGTTTCAGGTGCTATCATTCAAGAGACCACTGGGGCCCTGCCTCCTTTCCTCTAGGACAAAATTGTACCAACAATTAAAAGCTCTAGGTTTGCTGTAAGCTTTCGAGGAATCACCCGACTGGGTTCTGCTTTTTTCTGTTTGCGATAATTTAAACTTGCACATATCTGTATTCAAGCAATTAGTCTCTCCAAAGAGTAGGATTTGAATTCATTAGAAAATCTTTTTATAATTGATTTTATGTGTTTTTCAAAGAAATTTGTTGATGGATTTAAACCTTCCACGTTTGTAGAGAAAACTGAACCGAATTACGAAAATTAACAAGACTAGCATGTTTTCAAAAACTCTGGCAAAGGCTGACTGGTTTTGGTCTGGTGGTGTTCGCGTTTTATACTCTTCACTTTTGTTTCAAGGAAAAATTACATAACTACGAAATATTTCTGCACATTGAACAGGTACATTAGGTTTAGGTAACATCTTTTGACTCTTGTTTGATTGCCCCACTCCACGAAACGCCGAGTCTGGATTCGCCACCAAAAATTGGTTTGCGTTACTGCTGGGGCGATTAAATATTTTGCGTAAGTTTTCATGAAGAGCAGTTTAAACCTAATAATCCCACAATTACACGCAAAGTTTCTGCAGCAAAATCAGGCGAGCACAAAGACAACGAACGTGATAATTTTGAATGGTTTGCACTTTACTAAACTCAGGTTTAGAATGATAATATTTTACACCACCTGAAGCAAACATCTTGCCTACGCCACTGCTACCAACAACACAAAATGCTTAAGCCATCAAAAGTAAAATATCCTTTGACAATTTCAATATTTTCAAGCGGATGTTTTCACTACAAGAAGAAAATTGTCCAGTTGTTTTACTCAACATACGCTCGCTCACACACACACACACACTGTGCGTTGCGAACGTACAAAATCTTTTAGGAAAATTCTATTTTTTAAAAAATCAATATTGACTTGGTACCTCTTCTCTCTGAACCTGGTAAAAGATGATTGTAGCCGCAAGAATCGAAAAGAGAGCACCACCCGGGTTCGCGAATGATGTCATCACCGTTCACAGACTGCAAAACAGGCCATAATGCAAGAGAACTGAAATCTAAAAGCTTATGCTTACTTCTTAATAAACGCTATAGACTTATTTGGCACGCTATAGACTTATTTGCACGAAACAGTGAGACTGTCAATCACTTGGCAAAAATATTGGCAAACCTGCTTCACCTTAGTTTGTCAAGCATTGTTTCTGAAAAGCATACGGTCTACAAAGAAACCATAGCATAGGTAGGTTATATTGTAAAAGACGTCACGATTGACAGCCATTACCAAAGTAAAACAAACTTGTCAATCTTTATAAGTTTCGCTATAAATCTCTATAAGTTTATGCTTCTGTTCCTGTACACCACCTACAACTGCATCTTACCATAATCATTAATAATCCGGTGAAAAGTGCAAGTCTCAGCATTTTGCAAAACATAGGTTCTTGTTTTGATAAAACCAGTACTTCCTAAGTCTACAAAAAATACAAATACAGCTGCACTTAAACAGAGCAGTTGCAATTATGTTTGCTGATACTTCGCACATTCACATTCAGGTATGTTGCTCACATTTATCAATTGTACTATTACTACCAGCAATTCCTATGAGTATTAACAACAACACACTACCAAAATTTAAAGAATTGTGCCATATTCTTCTGAGTTTTCAAAAACATTTTTAACACAGAATAAATAGTTTTTAATCTGTCCGATTTTTCATTGGGGTTATTCGTGTAAATTTTCTCGTATTTTTGCTGATGAAAAATTTGGAGTGACCTTGCCTCACATAAAATAACTAGATATTACTCAACTAATTTGCAGAAATTGATAGTTTGACGCCATATCGTATAAACAAAAAAATTCTATCACCAGGCTTGACTGGCAAAAGTAGTCGTGACTGGCTTTTCTATACCTAAGAAGACGGACAAAATTTCATTCTGAAATGTTAGCCACAATCTATCGTTTAAAAAATGGCCGAGAGCTAAGCGCCACTCGCATGAATTGAAACAGTTTTTTCGGTACGTATGTTTTGTGACGGAGTTTGCTGAAGAATACGAACTTTGTACCTAAATACAAAGAAGCCCTTGATCACGAGAAAGTGGGGTGATGCAGGCCGGGCCAATCGTAGCAAAGCAACATGTTTGTCGATCATTAGCTTACCGAAAGATTGACACAGGCGACGGATATCGTTTACTCAGCAGTATCATACACGATATCGGGCTCACCCTGATGCGCTGCGTATGATCATCAAGGAATTCGTTTACTCACCAGATTTTGTTACAACACAGCATTTCGCTTCTTGTCACGCATTAATTACAATAAACAGTTACGCAACAAACAATGTTGTCCGTACAAGACTGGGCCGTCGCTACACAGTACTTTATGCTGAAAGAACTGAGCCGCCATTTTTACTGAGCCTTGTTTAACCCCAGAAAAAAATGGCTGTTTATCAGTAAAGAGGTAATAATGACAGCTGACATAATGGAATAAAGCAATTTTTTTTTTAAATCTGCTTGCTCATAAATTGCCTATACTTATTGCTTCCTGTTATTACTAATGATATACTATACTGGTGGTCTGCTTCCGGTCGTTTGAAGCTCCCAAGCAGTCTGTTTAACCAAACGCGATTGAAGTTTTTCATTTATTATGTAACTATCCCTTTTTAACGCTTCTCCGACCTTAGTATCTTCTCTGAACAAGTACAGTATATACACCATCAATATCCTTGTTTCTCCCCTGTCTATGACTTACATGAATCTACAACAAAAATTTGATAGGTTTCTACAAGTGTGAAACAGTGGTGTGTTTCAAATTTTACAAACCTATTTAAAAGACTAAAAAAGCAGTTTCAATGCAAAAGTGAATTGGCTAACATAAAAATAGTTATGATTTTTTACGTGATTCCGTGTTGGAGGAATACGTTTCTCCAGTGTGTCGAGGAGGCCTATACATGCCAATGCTGCAATTGCGATCGGAACAGCGTGATATTTGCACGGAGTAAATTTTTGAAATTCAAACGAAAAAATTAAGCAACATGCAATTGTGCTTGGTTTGATTTTGTTTGCTATGATGCAGAACATCATATGGTTGTATCAATCACCGTGTCCGCGCAAGTTTTTTGAAGTGGTTCAAAACACTCGAACGACGATTCCCCGACTGCATGAAATTCCGCACGAGGGAGCAGCAAATCGGTCATTCGTAATCCTTGAAATGGTAATTGCTCGTAATTGAATTCATCGGAATTTTTTCTGAGCCTTTGGGTGAACAGAAATATTTTTCACACTGTGATTTAGGATCACATTCTTTTTAGCCACGTTTTGAGACCATTATGGTACAAAAGCCTGCCACTGATTCATTGCGGCAAGAAATTTTATGCGGCCCATTTAGAATATCAAGTTTCTCTAAGAAGTATTAAATTTAATCACTCAATAAATTGAACTACAAAAAAGAATATCTTGAATTTTTAAATTATAGTTAACAAGTCAATGCAAACTTGCGCTTCATCCCGACTCAAAAGTTTGACAAACATGCGTAGGCTATTCGTTTGGTTTTCCTATCAAACACACTTACTTCTCTGCATTCCATCGTAGTTTGGATGAAAATGTTCACCAAATGATGCAAACTGAAGCAAGATGGGCAGCTTCCTGTTCGAAAGCTGCCTCAGTAATGACAATGACTATTTTTACGTTTGCAATTAAGTTTCCCGTGAATGACAACAGGAATTATGCATGTAGCCGTTGTTCGGGTTGTTGTAGTCATATAACTATTATGCTCAGGCAGTGGCGTAGCCAGCCCATAATTTTAGGGGGGACAAATACTTCCACTTTAAGCAAACAGCAGTATTTTGTTTGGGACACCGCTTCGCAATGCACAAATCAACAAGATATGCTAGAAATTTGGGAGGGCATGGCCCCCTTGGCCTTGTGTTCTCAGGTCCACTCTGGCCCGGAGAGAGGACGCCTGATAGAGCCTATGGATCAATTGATCAAATAGTCTTTTTTAAGGCAGACTGAGCTCTTCAGCCATACAAGGCAATAAGTGCAGCAGTGGGTAACCGATAAACAAGTGGGAAATATTTCCCCACTGTGACAGCCCCTGCAGCTGAGCATGGACTCAATGTGTAGGTCACGCCTTTCCTTAAGATTCAATAAGGGATGCAACGTGAGGCTTACTGATGACTAGGCATATCGGTGACCTTAACCCTTGCGTCGGCTAGATTTGAAATGTTTGAAAGTGATCATCCTCTCTCGTAGAGGTTCGGCAGTTCACAGTTTGGCAAGCACTGCTTTGGAGCATGCAGGAACCGCAGAAAACATGTTATGCTTGTGAGTGCTGGAGTTTTGGTGCAATGTTGCCTGCACATAGAGAAACAAGTGCCTCAATCGTCAGACTTTCATTTTGGTGGAACTTGAGCGGTAGTGGAAAAACCGCGAAAATCCAGTTGTTTTGTAAATTAAATGTAGCGCAAGATACAGTAAACCAAGTGTTAAATACGTTTTTTTTCAAATGCCGGAGATATAGATTCGTCAAGACGCGTTTAAGTTGTAACACAGTTGTTTGGTGATCGCAAGGTTGGACGCGCTATATGCGTTACCTTTACTGAGTGTCCACCCCATAGTCTTCCAAATTTAAATTAAATACTACTCTCGTATATGTTCTGCGAGCATCCTTATGATGGCACACGTTGTATTTCAAACTGGTTTCTTTGCTCACTTGGAAAAGATATGTTGAAATTTCAGAAACATTTTCCCAATACCAACAGTACCATCAAATAAACATATCAAGTTATGTTTATTCGCGCTGTGAACAAACGACGAAAATAAACGAAATATGTTAATTTATAAAAGTATACTGATCCTTTCAAAATAATAAGGAATTTTTCATATTGTCTGCATATACAGTAGGCAAAACTTGTTTTTGGATACTGGCAGATTTCTCAAGTACGAGAGCGGGTATCGAAACAAGTGGCTTTCATATGAAACAAACAGTCCTAAAACGGTTTGTGTCCATTTAGGCAAAATTATATTCTATGATCAAAACGCAATTGACGAGCAGTCAGGTTTTTTTAAGGGTTGGCCTTGCTGACCGCAAAAATATTTTAAGAGACTGCAACCGTTTTATCTGAATGCCTAGATCAGTGGTTCTCAAACTTTTCTGCGCGTTGACCCCAATTACAGTATATAAATTTTCTGTAGACCCCGTGGCCTAGCCCAACAGTTACTAATACAAGCAAAGTATGTGTCAAAATAAATTTCAGTGCTTTTTACTTGAAATGCATGATAAAATAATACACAATCCAAAAATATTCTTAGAACTTAGGCACTATTCAGTGACCCCCATTCGACCCCGTGACTATTTATCGACCCCTTGGATAGTCCAATTGACCCCTGGGGGTCGGTATCGACCACTTTGAGAACCACTGGCCTAGATGGTCGTAAAGCAAGGATTTACTGTATTTTGACTGTGGTAGTAAAGCGAGTTTCTACTGTATTTTGAGAGACCGTTGGAAAAATTAGAGAGATCGCTTCGGTTTCTCAAAATACCTTAAACACTGTGGGCAACCATTACAAGAAATAAAACAAGTGATCTTGTTGGTTCGGTTATCTCAGAAAAATATGACGTAACAATGCTTACTGTGTGTCACAACGAACATCTGACAGCCACAGCCAGCCCGATATCAAGCGAAATTCCTGACTTATTAGTGTTTTTCAGTTAGTTTGCTTCTCAGAGCAAAGGAACAAAGTTTGGCGATTACTTTTTTGATGTACAGTATGTTGTGTAAATTAAAACCTTTTGGTTAGATGTCAGATAACCACAACAAGCTACAATACAGGAATAACCACTGAAAATTATTGGATTTTGTGTTAGACCTTAATTATATTTCTTTTTCTAACCCAAACCCTAACCCTGCACACTTACCTAAACACAGTTTTCTTAAGGAAAATGTTAGGTGCCTGGTACGGACCTGTAGGGATCCGATTTCTTTGATTCTAGGGAGCCGATTTTTTCTGATTCTAGCGACCCGATGAAATTTTCTCTGATTCTAGGGACCCGAATCGGGGGGTCCCTAAAACACCTTAAAAAAACCTGCTAAACACTAACCCTAAGCCCTAATCATCAGTTTTCTCAGCGTATTTGATATGTAGAACATTAATCGGTGCGTGTGCTTGTGCACATGGCGTGAAGTCAGAAATTTCACAAGTCAAATTTCGCTTGACACCGGTCCCCGGAGCGTTTGAATGGTTAGCGAAACAACAGTATGGAGTGCTGATGCTGTTGCAGCGTTTCATGCGTAGAAAATATTGCCTGTTGTGGAAGCTTTCAGGTAAGCTTTGTGATCTTGATGGGAAGTGCACACAAATTTCGACACCTTTCGCAATTATCCCTCTTTTACAGGCACTCTTGCAGTCGCAACACTCTGGGCCTAATACAACTCTTTGAGGTGGATGTGGCATTTTATTGGAAGACGAAACAGAAAATTTTTAATGCGCGCGCAGCAACAAGGATATGATCGACATTTCCTGATGATGCAGTTCTGAAGAAGGTTTTTGAATGCTCTGCAGACCATCGCCTTTTGTTAAGTGAAAAGACTGCAGCAAAAACCGTCGTTACCTGCTTTATTGGCTGGTTGAAAGCTTGTTGCACAAAAATGATAAAATTTTTCAGTGAAAAACGTTTTACGCTGACATCTTGTTTGATATAGCGTAATCACTAAAAGGGACGCTGTTTTCCCTGCTATCGTTTGATTCAATACGCTTTTTCGGCATGTATATTCAATCCCGACCTCGTGGTGATCACTGGGTAAGTCACGAATCTATAACTTTGTCATGGCTGGCATACCTACTCACGTTGTCGCAGCCAAAGTTACGTTCGCATATATTGTTTTTTCTGCAGTGCACAAATATTGTTGTAACCAGGGGCGGATCCAGGGGGGCGATTGGGGCGATCGCCCCCTGTAAAACCTACGAAAAGAACTTTATTCATATAATTCTGTACAATTCGGAAAACAACATTCGCGATATAAAGCTATTTTACCGTCCATTATTTTGTCACGACAGTGTTGTGAATACACTTCATCTCTCTTACAGAAGCGAAGCCGTTATGAGTTTTGACTTCCAAATATTACTGAAATCGACCCCCTAAAACTTCCTGGCTGGATCCGCCTCTGGTTGCAACCGTGGCCACCGCTGTTTTCAGCTTTTTTTATCGTACCGTTGCGTTCATGTTTATTCGCGTTGCCGTTTTTACAAGAAACATTATACTCTTCTGCCACTCTACAATTCCCTTTATGTTTTTCACCAAAGCACTGTGTGTCCCATGCATGCACCACAACCCTAACTACGTGTTCTGTGCCACAACCATGAACATTGCCAAAACCAGGACTAAAAGTGGCAGGAATAACCAAAGTTTGAAAGCGCTTCATATCATTAATTCAGAAAATGTTTGAAACAGTGGGCCTCATTTTTCAAAAGTTACACATATCTTGTATATCTACGTATAAAATGTATTTTGAAGGTATAAAAGCATGCTGCGCGCAAGCGTTTGCCACTGTTTTGGTTATCCGTAGCGAAATCAGTGAAGAATAGTACCTGAAAAGCATTCCCGACCTGGTTAGAAGTAGAAGGGTTCTTCTTAAACTTATAAGTGACAACTCATGTCCCACGATAGGACTCAAATAAAAAGCGAAGTGACGATCACGTTTCCAAGCGAAACTTGCGCATTTACATGTACATGAAAAACTTATTTATTGCTGAAGCGACAATTGAAAAACAAAACGTGAATGAAAGGCAAACCAGGACACTACTCCCATTTTAGGTATCTCTGCTTGCTATCGTGAAAAACGATCTTATAATCGCATGATAGATTCACACTGGGCCTAGCATATTGCCCTAAAATACATTTAACGCCACTTATAAAGGTAGATTTTCAATCAAGTGTTTAATACCGTTCCACATTTTCCGACATTGGATTGCTGATGTGAAGAAAAAAATATCTATTCCACTAGACCAGGTTATTAAAAAAGTTGTGACACGGTGTTCAACACAAGTGGAAGCAAGCGGGCTGAGCACCCCAAATTCACACTTACCTCCAAAGTCAAGCTCTAGCCTCCCCATGCCATTTTCAATTCATTGTATACTATTACGAAACCCCCGAACAAACTCAAAACCACCCCAATGCTGTTGATATGGCGATGGATCTGCTTCTATCCAGCCAGGCCAGAAAACACAGATGAGAATCCGCCTATCACAAATTTAAAACCACCTACCTTCGCCAAGACGACAGTCATCAGTAAAAAAGTTAAAGTTTTCACCAGAAGATTGCTTTTCTGCTCAAATTTATATGATGTAAACGGAATGATCTAACAACCAATAAGCTAAGCACTTTTCTGTCGATTGCAGATTTCGCTAACCATGCTAAACGTGTCTTTCGTGGCCAGCGTAAGTTGTCTACGGGTTTGCAATTGCAACAAAAGGATCAAAACCACACAGACATCAGTCACGGTTTCCAGGCACATAGCCAGGTGGGGGCAAAAGGCGCCGTCATTCCACCAATTTTGGACTGCAAATATTCAAATGTCGAGCAAAAATTGTCATGACCGCATAAAACCAATTATTCAATCCACCAAGCTGCTGATGGCTACTATTTTACCAAAGTTTCTGCGTTAGAGCTGTAGGCGTACGAGGTGGGGGGAAAGATTAGGGAAAATTCAAAAAATTTCAGGAAAAACTTCCCGATATGTTTGGGCAAGTTGCTTAAGCAGAATCATCGCCCTGCAAAACTTTCCTATTCGTCCTAATTCGGGCGAATTGAAAATTTTGCCCCCCTAAAGCCAAAGATCCCCATATGTCCCTGGTTAGAGCTGAGTACCATGGTTTGCTGAGGCGCTTCGCTGCGCGCAGTGATCAGGGGCGTAACGACGGGGGGATAGGTTCACAATTCCGGGCGCCGACTCACTATGATCAAGGGCGCCGAATGACTGCGGGAGGCGTCGAAAAGTCCGAACAATGTCATAAATACTTCAGTGCAGCACATTTGCTTCCGAAAGACGTCAGGTTCGAACATGGGGCGCCAAACTTGCTTCTTGCTCCGGGCTCCATCTAACCTCGTTACGCCCCTAGCGGTAATTCAGTACTCCTCTGCGTTGTCCATGTATATGGAGTGAGGAGTTGCACAACCGCATAGTTAGGTCATAAATCTTTGAGCTAATCGAGCACGTTCAATGCATTTTTGTTACATAGCGGCAAGTTGATTGCTAACGTATACATCTATAGACTTATATATTTTTACACGCTGCATTATCGTTCAATCCGGGGATTAGTTCCGTCAAGAAACTCATCCACTCACCTTTATGTTTCAAAACTACGATGCAGACAGACTGTAGACTCACGAACTGCACTGGCAACAGCCAGAACCGTCGCCAGATAGTTTTCAATAGGGGGGTTTGCGTTTCTGCGGGGGGGCTTTGCGTTTTCGCGGGGGGCTTGACAAAAACTCCACTGATATATAGCGTTTCATGTTTCAATTTGAGGGGGCATGGAGCTTTGTTTGGGGGGGCTAAGCCCACCAAAGTCCCCGTGGCTACGGGACGCCAGCTGCCTCTGAAAAAAGTCAAATTTATGAAATTTGGCGTCAAAAAAGCCAATCTGGAAACCCTGGGAAGTTCTCACGCGGCAAAGAAGTAACGAAACAGTGGTACTATTACGAAACAATAGCACTGTTCCCGCTATTCGAATAGAGGTTGGGTAAAGTCCGGCACGTAAATCCTGACATTCAACTAAGCGAAAAAGTTGTTTATTTTAGATTTCTTTTTTATCTCTGTTTCTACTTCCATGGGCACCAAAAAGGGGCACATCCGTGGCAAAGTTGCGCCATTCAAAGTGGCGCCACAGACGTTTGGAGAGGGCAGTTGCCCCAAACTGCCCCCTGGATCCGCCACTATTTCCATGACTTTTCCTGATTTTCGGAGACAAAGGGAATGGTGCCGGAGTTATTTTGCAAAAATGTCCCTGAAAGCCTATAAATAGAACATTGAGGCATTCTACTACCCAGGGTTACCTGATGCGCAGCAAATTTTGTGCACACTACTACCTTAAAATATCAATGTGATTTTAAGTGTAAAACGTTTTGGCCAAATATGACATCGTAAACCTTATATGTGAAAAGTATTTCTATACCATGACTTGATATGAAGAAAAACGGATCTAAAACGCGCATGACTTTTCTACGTACAAACCAAAGTTTCCCTCTAAAAAGCAGTTGTTGGGAAGTACCTTGTACAAAATTTGTATGCTATGTATGTTTCGCTGCGCAGATACGATTTTGTTGTAAAAGTGATTAAAACGGACGCCGTTTGGTCAGAAAATAACGGATGCCGCATGTCCCAGGAAAACGTAATCAAATATTGGGCTGCATTACACCCACTGTTTTCGGACTCGTTTAGCGTTTTACCGGACGCGTGGCCTAGTGGTTAGAGCGCTCGCTTAATGTCTGGTAGGTCGTTGTTCGTGTGGTTCGAATCTCGGCCGGGTCATGCCAAGACCCCAAAAATTGGAACTTGCTTCAGTCTGGCCAAGCGCTCGGCATAATGATTGTAGCAGGAAAATTCTCCAATGCGGATGCAATCTTCGTCGGAGTCCGGTCGTGTTGCCTACTGCCTTCCCATCGGAATAACCTCGTCGAAG